>ERZ651776.355-NODE-355-length-67436-cov-8.278537_pt1 | contig 67436 bp, 41 predicted proteins | sample MGYA00514761_ERZ651776 | MGnify/ENA metagenome assembly ERZ651776
ATAGGGAGAATCGATCGTTATGGCCGAGTTGGTGGCTCAAAACTTCTTTCTGCTGGAGAGTTGCTCACACGAATAAACTCGAGTTGCTCACGTGGGCGCGAGAGGAGAAAGAGTGTGGCTGGGATACAATGACGATTAGTATGGCCGCAGAACAAGGTAATTTGGAAATGGTAAAGTATTGCGTGGCAAATGAGTGTCCTATCGATGAGAGTGCGTGTGCAAGTGCTGCCTCAGGAGGTAATCTCGAGTGCCTCAAATACTTACGCGAAGAAGTCAAAGCGCCTTGGGATTTTTGGACTGGCACTTTGGCGGCTAAAAATGGTCATCTCCACATACTTGAGTATCTTGTTGAGCGTAAGTATGATAGATATAACGAACGGGCGTGTCAGTGGGCGGCCGAGAACGGTGACTTGGATTGTTTGCAGTACTTACACGAAACCGCCAAAGCGCCGTGGGACGAGGACGCCGTACGAAAAGCGCACGAGAACAACCAACCCGAATGTGTACAATACCTCCTCGACAATAACTGTCCTTTACCATTCGGTTGGCGATACGAAGATGGAATACTGCGCACACCCACCTCCTCATCATCGTAAAAAGTGTAATATTAAACAGAGAAAAAGAGAGAAACACAAACACAAACATTTACGCTTTCGCGCATAGTTCGAGCATATTTTCCTCTTTCCTCGGCTCCTCCTTTTCCTCTCTTTTTGGACCGCCGCCGGCAAAATCTCCTTCATTCTAAATCGCTTTTTGTGCGCGCACTCGCTTGAACCGGCGAATAAAAATAATAATGGTTGAACTCGAGGAGGAAGACGGCGGATTTGAGGGCACGAGAGAAGACAAAGAAGAAGAGCAAAAGGAGAAGAACACGACGAAGCGCACGAGGGAAATCCTGGACGTTTTCGTGCGGAACTTACCACATTCCACGACGGATGAGTCTCTGGAAAACGCGTTCTCGGAAATCGGTCTCGTTCGTCAAGCGTGGGTGGCGCGAGAGAAAGGCACGCATGTGCACAGAGGGTTCGGGTACGTGACGTTTTCGATGAAAGAAGACGTGGAGGAGGCTTTGAAATTGAACATGAAGATGGAAATCGAAGGGAGGAAGATTGGGATTTTACGGAGCAAAGAGAAGGAAAAGGTGGATTTTAAGGAGAGGAAACGTCTGAAGCGAGAGATGCGAGAGGAGAAGGGAGAAACGACAAAGGAAGATGAAGACGACGACAGGAAAGAGAAAGAAGAAGAGGAAGGTACGACGAAGGAGGACGAACCGAGGAAAAGGACGACGACGACGAAAGAGGAGCAGAAACAAAAGCGGATACGACAATCGAAAGGCGCGTCGGCTTCGACCGGGACAACGGCGGCGACGATGACTTCAGAGGAGAAGAAAACAGTCATCATCGCGGGTTTGAAAATTGGGGGTGAGATTAAAGGCGTGGAGGCGGCAAAAGTGATACATTTCTTTAGAACGGATAAACGATTGAAGAAAAGCGTGTCCGAAGAGACTGCGAAAGTCTTAGTAGAACGGTTCGAACAAATCTGTAAAGAGAAACCGGCGGATGACCAGACGTGTAAAAAATATAAAATCAGAGAGGATGGCGCCACTCGAGGCGTCGTTTTACTCAAACTTAAGCGCGAGGAGGACGTGAAAACAGTCGTCGAGCGCATGCATAAGTTAAAATTCGAGGAAACGAAAAAAGACAAACAGCAAAAAAAGGTCAACTTTGAAAAGCGAGCGAAAGGCGAACGCGACTCCGGCGACGCGAACGCAGACAACGACTCGTTGTGGTCACGCGCGTTAGTCGGTGAAGGCGCGAATCCGAAGAAACACAGAGTGATTTTACGGAACTTGGCCTTCCACGCGACCGAGAAACAAATACGAGATTCAATCGCTAAGAACGTTTCCGAGACTGCATTCGTCTGGGACGTCTCCATCCCAATCGATCAAACGACAAAGAAAATGCGCGGGTTCGCTTTTGTAGCTTTCATTACCGCAAAAGATGCGGTCTCGTGCGTGGAAAAAATGAACGGACAGAAAGTTGCGGGACGCGTCGTAGCTGTCGATGTTGCGCTCTCGAAGAGGCAAGAGAAGGAGAGTCAAGTTTTAGCGGCGACGCAAACACCAAAAGTGAATGATGACAATCATGACGATGGCAACGAAGAAGAAGAAGAAGATGATGATGATGACGGCGACGACGATGAAAATAACAACGACGATTCTTCGTCTGGCCATGGCAGCTCTTCTTCTTCTTCTTCTTCTTCTTCTTCTTCTTCATCTTCCTCCTCCTCGTCCGATGATGAAAAAGAAAGCGATTCGGAATCAGAATCGGAAGAAAAGATGCCGGACAGATTTAACAAAGAAAACAAACCGTCGAACCAGCAACCACCGAACCGAACTATCTTCATTCGGAACCTTCCTTTAGATGCGACCAAAGAACAACTAGAGGCAAAGTTGAAACAGTTTGGAAGAATCAAATCGTGTCGAATCGTGTACGAGAAAATTACCAACCGGTCGAAGGGCGTCGCGTTTTGTGATTTCTGGGACGAAGCTTCCGCGAAAAAGTGCGTCGACAGATGCGGCGACTTGGAGACTACGATTACCGCACAAGAAATGAAAAGCAATAAAAAGGGAGCGAAAATAGCCGCCATGACAGCCTCGAGAAGAACACCTTTACTCGTGGCTGGACGACCGGTGAGCATAGCGCTAGCGGTGTCCAAAGAAGATGCGGCAAAGATGATGCAAAAGGAAACGACGCATTGGAAGAGCAACATGCATAAAGAAGAACGAGACAAACGGAACTTATATTTAGCAAAGGAAGGACAGGTGCACGAAAACTCGCCCGCCGCGATTGGCGTTTCGAAATCAGATATGGAAAAGAGAAAACGCGGCGACGCCGAACGACAAGCGCGATTGAAAAATCCAAACTATTTCATCTCAAAAACAAGATTATCCGTGAGAAATGTCCCCGCTGACTTTGACTCAAAACTGTTGAAGCGTGCGTTCTTGGATGCGACGCAAAAGCGAGCTTCGAAGAATACGACGCCGAAGATTGTCAATTGCAAATTACTCGTCGATACCTCGAAAGGTAAAGCTGGAACGACCGATGTCGAAACTGGAATTCAGAAGCATAAAGGTATCGGTTTCGTTGAGTTCGATACCCACGAAGAAGCGATGACGGCACTGAGAGCAATGAACAACAATCCAGAAGTGTTTTCAAAGCAGAAGCGACCGATTGTTGAGTTTGCGGTGGAAGACGCTCGTGCGGTGAAGAAATTAGAAAAGAGGAAATCCGATCGCGAGTTACAAAAGAAACGTAATAAAGATGAGAACGGAACACGCGACAACGAAGGCGACGAAGACGAGAACGATGAAGCTCACCCACCTAAACGGAACAAAAACAGCATCGAAGGCCGGACGTTCCCATCCGAGCGCGTGGCGAAGAAAGTGCAAAGAAATTTGGACCGAAAAAAGTTGAGAAACGAGCAGCGCAAAAAGGCGCGAAACGGCGAAGACGAGGGTGCACCGACGACTACAAACACTGAAATCACGGACAAGTTTAAGAAACGCAAACAAGAACACGCCGACGCGAAAAGGGATGTCCCCGAGGGTGAAAACACGAAAAGAGCAAAGAAAGTTGTGAGTGCTCCTTCGAACCCAGTTGCTGCGCGCAAAGTCGTTATTGAAAACACAAACAAAAAAGGCAAACATAGAGGCGACAAGCGCGACACAACCGACGATTTGATTGACAAGCACTTGGCGAGCGCAATGTCCGAAGGATTATCAAATTGGCTATGAATTAGCACTAGTTTAACTAAATACTATAACGAAGCGAAGCGTCACATCCTTTGGTTTCCGGGCGCAATCAACACCGCCCGTTCAATCGCCTCTCCGTTTTCGAAAATATCATCATCATCGTCCTCGTCCTCGTCGACTCTCGTATTGTTATTCATCGTACTAAACTGCCCGGGAGCGGGAACATTCGCTATTTGCCGAATCCCTACCGGTAATAAGCACGGTGCGAACCTATTCGTCACCAACGCGACTCTCGCCAACCGGTTAATCCAAGACGGACACTTACTCTTCTCACCGTGACTACTGCTACTACTTTCTCCACCGTATAACAAACTCGACAAGCTTAAACTCACCCCTCGATTCTCCTCTAAACTCTCATCTACCAGCTCTTCGATCAGCCTCTCCACGAAGTGGTTGCAGTTCCTCCTCAGCAAGTCGTACCTCGTTCCCAAAAACTCCTCCGCCCCTAACACTTGCACGATACGTTCCACCTCGTGTTCGTTTTTCCTCGTAAACCCGACGCATTGCGAGATTCGAAACTTCGCCGGTGGTGGCACCGCTCGCGGCGCGCACGGCCAACACCCGCTCGTGTTAAACTCGTGCTGTCCAAACGACCACTCTTTCTCGTGGACGTGGACGCCCGAGTGGAATATCCCTAACCCGAACGAGTACGTGTACTCGTTGATATCGTTTAAATCGTACACGTTTATCACCACCGGGTATCTGCGCGTTTGTTGTGTTGTCGTTGTTGCTGCCGACAGAGTGGGTTTCGTCGTTCGATGATGACGGTCAAAGCTAGACATTATCGTTCGTGTAAATCAAGTGAAGACCATCGGGGAGAAATTCCCCAAAGTTACGTAACGGCTTTACCAATAAACACTTTAAACACACACGTAAGTAAACTAAACACACGCGCAGTAAAAAGAGAGAAAGAGCAAGAGAAAGAGACATAAAATGGCGATCAAATTTATCTTATTGGTGAACAAACAAGGCCAAACGCGATTGGCGCAATACTTCACCGAGTCGATTCCAACGTCAGAGAAGCGACAACTCGAAAGCGAAATCGTTCGCAAATCCCTCTCGCGAGGATCGGATTACGCGAAAGGGATGCACGCGTATTGCGCGTTCTTACGACACAATTCCTATAAAATATGCTACCGAAGATACGCTTCCTTATTTTTCATCGTCGGGGTGGACGACGACGAGAACGAGCTCAGCATGATGGATTTTATACACTGCTTCGTGGAGACGTTAGATTGGCACTTCGGGAACGTCTGCGAGTTGGACATCATGTTTCACTTAGATTCGGTGTACGTGATTTTAGACGAGATGGTGTGCAACGGACAAATCGTGGAGACGAACAAAAGAATCGTGCTCGGAGAAGCGAGCAAGTTTGAAACGTAATTCATGGTGTGCGATGTAGATTTAGTAGCAGCAGCAGCACAATTGTATTTGTATAGCGTAATAGAGATACGTAGTAGCATATCGTCATCACCTACTAAGGCCAATCGTCGAACACGCGTTTCATGTGTTTTCGCTTGAAGCGTTCAAAGACGGGCGGGAGCTTGTCTTTGGAATGCAAATATAGGAACATGGAAGATAAGGCAGCGACGACGACGAAAACTTTCGCGAGAATATTCAACGCCACGACGTGTCCTCCTCCTTCTCCTCTTCGATTTCGTTTGGTCGACAAACTCGTCGTCGTCGACGCGGACGATGTCTTCACTTTGACCAATTTAGCTCGCGTCGAACGCGGTCGCGGCTTGTTGTTTGCTAAAAAATAAACCTGCAAAAACTTCAGCACGTTATCATCGTTCCAAGAACCATCCGTGTGTCGACACTTTGCGCACGATTGTACATCTGGCCATTGCTGTTTGGGGTACTCGGGATCGCCCGCCGGATCCCCTTCCGTGGCCAATCGCTCGTTGACATCGTTGTGTCTTCTCCAAATCCAAAACGCAATCTCTTCGGGAGTCTCGATTTCGAATCCTTTCGTTTCTTCCGCCATTTTCAAAAAATGTTCGCGACATTCCAGACAGTTGAAAAAATTTCGAATGAACCCGTTTACGAACGCGTCGTACCAGACGTGACCACCCTGGTGCTTATCCAGCTCTTTCGATCGAAGCGCGGTGGCGTGAAGTAACATCCAGACGCCACAAGTGTATCCCCGCGAACTCGAATTCGGGGAGGACGGCTTGCAATCGTTCCATTCCGGCGCTTTGACGCGTCCACATGGAGTGAATGTCTTGGCGGCAAATTGGGAAAGGCCGTTCGTTTCCTCGTCCCAGAAGAGATGGTGGTGAATGGTGATTGTTTTCCTTCTTTTCCCTCCTCCTTTCTTCGACGAGAACGATGAAGCCATGGCGAGCAACGGATCGTCCGCACTTTCCAACGCTTCTTCATCGATACCTTCTGCATCGCTATTACTACGGTTACTGCTACTCTCGTCTTCTATTTCTTCCTCTTCACCTTCGGTCCCGTCGGCTCCTGGAAGCAATCCCTTAAAGGACGCTCGACATTCCGCGATCGGATGCGATTTCGAAAGCGCGTGAATGAGTGAACCGATTGCATTCTTAATCGTTTCTACATTACCTCTCGCTTTATCTGCCAGCGTCGAATGCGTCACGTCTCCTCCTTGCGCATTCGCTTCGATCGAAGAAGCGCTATTCGTACTACTTTTCAAACTACTCAACGATAACTCGTTCAATTCTCGACTCGCGATTTCTGCATCGTACACAATCTGATTCCACATCTCCACCGTCGCGCGTTCTAAATCGTCTTTACTCGCCATAGTTCTCACGGTTTTATAATCAAGCCCTTTCTTCTGGTCGTTTTGAAATGCCAACCGCGCTAAATTTTCATTCTCTTTCGTCGTCGTCGCCGCGCCGCCGCCGTCCTTCTTCGACGTCGCATCCAACTCCTCGTCACTAAAATCATACTCCGTGCTCGGTATCACTAACCCTCCGACAAACTCTACGATCTGTTTTGCTCCCGTCTTTGTCCGTTTCTCCTTTTCTTTCCATTTAATCTCTTTCACGTCGTTCGCGCGTTCCCCGGCGAATTCAATCGCCGTTCCGAAAAACACCGCCGGGTACCCATTAATCTTCCATCTCGCGCATAACTGTTGCTCTTCCGCGCAATCCACCGCAAACGCGGTAACTTTCGGTTCCGGTCGAGGTGCGACGTTGAAATATTTCGCCACGAGTTCGTACTGCGGCGCAAACGCTCGACAGGCTGGACACCAGTGCGCGTAAAATTCTAGAACGCAGAAACTCTGCGGCGAGAGATTCGAAAATTCTTCCTCGAAGGTTTCGTTTGTGAGGTGGATAGCGGTCGGTGCCAGTTGACGGTAATCTTTTGATATCACGCGGATCGCGAGAGACGACAACGCGTGGGAAGAGATGATGGCGATGAGGAAAAGGAATAGTAATCCGACATCGAGTTTTGAAGACATCAGATATCGAGGAGTGAAGAAGTGAAGAGTTTTTGGGCATTTCAGTTACTACGAGCGCAATATATACATCGAGCGCGATAGTATACAACACAACTAAACACAACTAAAAATCCTCATTCTTTGGTTTCGTCATCATCCTCTTTCGAGCGACGTTTTGTAACGCGTTCATCAGCGCGCCGTTCGTCGTCGCGGAAACTTTGTTCGCGTTGCGTCGTAAAATAGATTTCAACGTCGAGAGTCGAGCCGTGCGCTCAAACGCGTCGGATAACGCTTTGATTGGTTTGGCCGCGGCGGATTGAACCGCGTACGCGGCGATGCGTCGGGCGTCTTCGAGATCTGCAGCAGTCACTTCCTTCGTTTCTTTTTGTTCTTCTTCTACCGAGTCGTCGTCGTCGTCGTCATCATAGAACTGTTCACGAATCTCCTCCCGAAAAGATCCACCGTCCGCTAAATACTTTTCTAAATCCGCCGAGGATATCGCTAACTCTTCTTCTCCGCTACTACTACTACCGTCACTCCTACTATCACTACTCATATCCTCAACTAACGCATCATCATCTTCAATCACCACCCCGGGAGGCGTCCATCTTTCCCCTTCTCCGATCACCTCCGCGCCGAACCCGCTCCTCGAGCACAAGAACAAAACCACGTCCGCGCTCACGCCTTCGACGACCGGCATCAAATCCGTCTGCTCGCTTATTAACACGGACGCTCTCAAAGCGTCTCGCATGGATGCGAAGCATAGAAAATCGTTTCGAGGAACGTCGAACTCTCTCGAAGATGTCGTGTACAACGCCTCGTTCGCCTGTCCGGAGTTGAACACTATCAGAAACACCTTCTCGAGTTTTGCCAATTTTGCCATTCTTCTGTCGTTTTCGTCCTCGTCATCCTTATCGTTTTGCTTTGCTCTGACGACGACGTTTCGGACATTTTTGCTTCTCGTAAAAGCCCTCCTCGTCTTTCTTTTCTTCCCTCCTTTGTTGTTGTTTTTGTTGTTGTTGTTGTTGTACTCGTTGTGACTCGCGCTTACACGCATCGCTTTTGGGGGTGTTGATGTTAGGGGTTGCGCACTCACTTTCATCATCATCATCTTTATGCTCGTATACTATATGCGCGCAACAACGAAAAGGAAGAACTTTTATTACGAAAGGTGATGCTGCACTTTGCACTCGTTATTACGGTGGTTCGAATACGATGATGCGTTTTTCTCTCTCTTACTCGTTCCTTCCCTCTTTTTGCGCGAGAAAAGTGAAGAAGTGAAGAAGGCACCTCTGACGGAGAAAAAACGTCAAAAACAACTATCATCAAATGGAACCATTGATTGAAAACCTGGTCATCTTTGGCATCGTCGGCGCGATTCGAACGACCCAGTGGCTGTATTCCACGCACGAAGAACGAATCAACCGAGAGGTGGAACACATCCGGATGTATTTGAAACGATGCGGGGATAAGATGAAAGGTTTGAAAGGATTTGATTTATCCTTCGAGGAAGTGTTAGGGGACGTCTCAACGGCGAACAAATGTTTAGAAAGCGACGGGTTGAGAAACGTACTGGACGATAAAAAGTTTAGGTTGCGAGTGACGCCGGTGTTTCGAGGGAACGGGAACGTGTTCGTGAAACTGCTGAAATATAACAGCTCGTTTGCGTACGCGTTCGGGAACGTGGAATTTGATTTCGAGGTGGTCAAGAGAAGGAAGGACAAAGAGGAAAAAGAGGAGGAAAAGAGAGAGTGGGAGAAGCGAGAGGAAGGCGGATTTGTTCGATCAGTGGCCGCCACGAGAGAGGGGGAGAGCGATGTAGACGACGACGACGTGGATGGAAACGAAGAGTTTGAACACGTGCACGTCGTCCGCCGATGTTCGATTGAGACGTTTTATCGCGTGGTCGTTCCGGCGTTGCGACAAATCTCCGAAAAGTACGAGAACAGAGAAAACGAAGAGACGAGAAGACTATTAGAAGTAGAAGATGTAACCACCACTCGCACGGACCGAGGTGTCACCGGCGAAGAGTGCTCGATATGCCTCGACGCGAGTTTAGAAGTCATCGCGAGGTGCGGCCACGGGTTTTGTCAGGAATGTTACGCGCGGTGGTTACGACGATCTGGAACGTGCGCGTTGTGTCGCGAACGATTACCGACCACCGACCACGGCGGCGCGTTCAGTTTAGTCTCCTTCAGCGAAATTTCCACAGAAGTTCCTTTATCCGCTTCTTTTTCGCAAACCAATCATCGTGGCGACGCAGAAGACGAAGAAGAAGAACCAGAAGAGGAAACGCTCGAGAATTTCCAAATCTGTTTCGGCAACGAAGCTTCGTTGGAGTGGTTGAAACACCGGTTGAGTACGTTCGACGTCGTGTGTGAACAAGACGTGAGCGCGTTTCGGAAGTTTAAACAGACTCTTTTCATTAACAAAAGATAGATAGACTCAGAGAGATAGATTATAGATGTAGTAAGTATTGTTAAAAGTGATTTTATTCAATTTGAGCACCCTGTAAGTCCTTTTTCGTCTCTTTTTTTCTTCTTCACAAAAAGCGAAGAAGCCGACGCGAAGATGAAAATTTGAAAACCAATCTTCGAAGATGAGAGATGAGAGATGAGATGACTCTCAGTGCGATGCAAAACGAACAACAACAACAAGGACAACAACGATGCGTTTTACCGGCTTCGTTGGTTCCTCCTCCTTCGGCTGTTCCTTCGTTTTCGCGTCAGCCGCAGAGTTCTTTCCAACACGAACAGCAGCAGCAACAACACGTGATGAAGAAACTTTTTTCCGACCCAATCGTGCAACTGGAATTCATCTCCGACGAGGATGTTATTTTGACGTGCACGTCGGAACCGAGAGTCCCTTCCATCGTGAAAGCGTTGCAAAGCGCGAAACCATTTCTTCCGTTTCAGTTTGTGCCGAAAACATCCACGAATAACGACCGAAACTGCGCGTTTTGGATGTTTCCGAGAGAAGTGGCTGGGAAAGTCCAGTCGGTGTTGTACGAGAAGAACGTGTTACCTCCTCGGGAGAAGAGCTGTAATCGAGGGGAGATTCCGGCGACGACCTTGAAGGTGTTCGGAAGAACCACCACGGGAGAGGGGAAGGAGCATCATCACCCGGGGTACGAGGACGAGTTGGCGAGGAATTTTGAGGTAGGTTTGAGTCGGATACCGAAAGAAACGTTGGAGAAAATGTACAAGTTTCAAATCGAAGGCGTGAAGTACGGTTTGTCTCGAGGCGGGAGAGTGATGATTGCGGACCAGATGGGCGTCGGAAAGACGTTGCAAGCGATTGCGCTGATGTGTTGTTACGAGGTAAAGGAAGGCCCAGTGTTGATTGTCGCTCCGGCGAGCATGAGGACGGTGTGGGCGAACGAATTGGAGAGATGGATACCGGATATTGGACCGGAAGACGTGGTCGTCGTGGAAGGTTCCACGGCGAAGTGGGATTTAGAAGCTTTAGGGGAGGCGTATAAGAAGAACGAGAGAGAAGGGAGAGAGTATAAAGGAAAGAGAAAAATAGCGGTGAGCTCGTATCACATGTTGAGTAATTTACGAACTTCGTTTTTAAACATCAACTGGGGTACGATTATATGCGACGAATCGCACGTGTTGAGCACGTCGGTGTACGGAAGCGAGGCTGCGTACACGGCAATCGCGACGCAGTTGTTAAAGACACGATCGAGGCGGGCGATTTTATGCACCGGGACACCGTCGTTGGTGAAACCCTTCGATATTTTCAACCAGCTTGATAGCTTACGACCAAACATGTTTGGCACGAAGCAAGAGTTTGGGGTGAATTATTGTCGATTAGTTTTAGCGCAAGCCTCGAGGTCGGGGAATAAGTTTTGGAAATCTTTAGGCGGTCGCCGATTGAACGAGTTGCACACGCTGTTAAAGCACGCGGTTATGATCCGTCGATTGAAGTGCGAGGTGATGGATCAGTTACCCCCGAAGCGAAGACAGGTGATTTACTTGGACATCTCGAGCGAGTTTACGCACTGGATGAAGGAACGCGCGAAGAAGTTCGCGCTGTTGCGGAAGCAACTTGGTGTCGGCGAAGGCGGTGATGACGAACGAGAGCACAGATACGTGGTGTCCGACGAAGACGACGAAGACGAGGAACCGATTGTCGTTTCGCAACGAAATACGTTCGAGGAAATAGACGAAGAGAAAGACGATTTGAACATCGTTACCGATACCGATGGCGAAGCGCAAGCGATCGGGAAACTGAAAGTGAAGAAAGCGGTGAAATTTCTCGAAGAGTCTATTTTAATCGATAAATCGCAACAAGTCGTCGTATTTGGTCATCACCATTCCGTATTGGATGAAATTTACGCCGGATTGCAAAAAGTTCTATCGCCGGAGGAGATTGTCTGCGTGGATGGACGAACAGATGCAGTTGAGCGCCGCGAGCGCGTGGATAAATTTTACGGGGGCAAATCGCAAGGCTTCGAAGAGGACGGGAAGACGCCTTCGCCGGCGAAAGTTCGCGTGGCTGTTTTTGGCATCACTTTAGCTGTCGGGATTGATTTGTCGTCGGCATCGACTGTATGTTTCGTCGAGTTACCGCAAAAGCCTGCCGATTTACTCCAAGCCGAAGACCGAGCCTGGCGAAGAGAACGGAACGGGAAAAACTCAAAGACGTGCGTTAACATTTACTATTGCATCGCGAAGGCGGAAGGATGCGCTTTCGATACCGATCGTTGGCAAAGATTAGGTAGGAAGATTGAACAAAACACAATGATGACGGATGGGTCCGACGACCGTGACGGTCGCGAAAATTTAGACTGCGACGAACACGGCTCGCAAGTCATGCTCGAGGCGCCGCAGGTTTTGTTCTCCGAGACGGAACAGCAGCAACAACATGAACACCTGGAAACAGAGGCCACGCAAGTGTGCGGCTTGACCCAAACTCAAACACATCCAACGCCAAACGAATCGGGCATCAAATCCTTAGTCAAACGCAAAAGGTCCTTGGAAACGAAGATTCGGAAGAAATCCTTCTTTACCGAACCGGAACGCGTGCCTATTTGGTTCGTCGTTTCCGAGCACACCGATCGCGTACATTTACACGACATGCGCTTGCTGCCGAACGAAACCCGATTGAACTGCTCGGTGAAGCAAGTGGACGTGTTCGTTGCTTGGGATAAGCTGACAAAGTTTCTTGAAAGATATAGACGCGGCCAAGAAGAAGACGAAGTCAGAGACGTTACGTGTAAAACCATGTCTCCTGCTTTGCGCGAAAAAACGCGAGAGCTTTTGCGCAACTTTGTTTTACCGGATGCTTTAATCGACGACTGCGACGCGCTCAACTGTTGTAAATTTTTTATCGAAGAATGGAACTGCTTGTTGTCGCGAGATAAAAATATCGTCATTCAATCGCGAACGCCAGTTCAATGCGGCGGCGTCGCGCAGTTGCTTCGAGATTTGACGATAAAGAAAGAGGAAGAGAGTACGCTTATTAAAACGAAGAAACAAAAGAGCACGACGAGACACGGCACTGGGATAAAACTGGGCACCCTTCCAAAAGACGCCGTTTCGCGAACAGTTCTAGTGCGCAAAAGCAATTTCGGATTCGAAGCGCGCGAACAGTTTATAATACTTCATTCTGGTGATGAGGAATCAACGATGCAGTTTCAAGTGCTGTGCGATTGCTGCTGCAAACCGTACGCGTTCAACGACGACGTAAAGTTGAAGAAGAAGAAGATGGTTCTCGCCGATGGTTCCAATTCTCAACAGCAAGAGCAACATCCGCTTTCTTTACACGATCTCTTTTGTTCGAAGGATTGTTTCGAGTACCACGTGCAGTCGAGATCGGGGAAGACGTTACGCATGGCTGTTTTTGAACGCGACCGAGGCGTGTGTGAAAAATGCAAACTCGATTGCCACGCGTTGGTCTCTCGCATTAAATGTTTGAAGCCGCACCAGCGCTTGCCAATTATTGAAAGTTTAGCGCCACAATTTACGCGCGCGCAAACAGACAAGTTAGCGAGAGACGCGTACGAAGGGTCCGCGTGGGAGGCAGACCATATTCTTGCTGTGAAGGACGGGGGCGGCGAGTGCACGGTGGACAACATGCGCACTTTGTGTCGCCGATGCCACGCGCAAAATACGAAAGAGCAACACAAACGATGGGCGTGGGAAAACAAAGCGAAGAAGGATAAGAACCAACGGACGCTGTTGGAGGTATTAGCGAACCGCATCGTCAAAGGCGACGGCACGAGTGGAAGACGATTAACTTCTATCAAAGACGACGACGACAACAACGACGTTAAAATCAATACGAAAAAAAGCCGCGCGAAGGACACGCCTTCGAACAGCGCGAGCTCCTTCCCGATATCCGAGGATTCGGAAGAGGACGACCCGGTATCAAAATCTTTCCGCAAAAACCACCTCTCGGCTATTCGAGACATCGACAACCTCGTCTCCAACTGCGAAAAAGATGACTTTAACGTTCAACTCGACGACGATACCGATGTCGACGACATCGTCCTACCTCTCGCCTCTTCTCAAGAAGAGGACGAAGACGAGTTTGAAAACGCCGCGCCGTGGCGCAAAAGAAGAAGACACGCCAAAGACGACGACCCGTTGAGGTTACGCATTTTAAAACAACTCGAAGACACGCAAGAGGATTCTCCGAGCGCTTGGTAACGAAAGATTACCACGGCAACGAAGGGAGAAATATTAGTAGTAAATAGTATGCGAGATTTTAGACGACTCGAAAGTTTGTATTTCATTCATTTAAAGCGAGCCTTGAAAAAGGCTCTCATCACTCATCAACCTCACAGACAAATTTTACGCGCGACGAGAACACAAGTTTCATCTTCATCAAACTAAACTTTCTTTCGATTGATAAAATTTTTTCGAGCGAAAAACGTCAGACTTTGTTTCCCTCACTTTGTTCGTGTTTTATCCATTTTATTAGAACGCACGAGAACAAACGACAAAGACAACAACAACAACAACAACAAAGATGGCGGCATTCGAGGACGAACAACCGGAGTCCGAGTACGGCGCGGTGAAAAAAGTCTCCGGCCCAGTCGTGATCGCGGAGAACATGTACGGCGCAGCCATGTACGAGCTCGTCAGGGTCGGAGGAGATCAACTCATCGGGGAGATCATTCGGCTCGAAGGCGACACGGCGACGATTCAGTGTTACGAAGAAACGGCAGGTTTGACCGTCGGGGATCCGGTGCAACGGACGAGACAACCGTTGTCGGTGTCCTTAGGCCCAGGCGTGATGGGGAACATCTTTGATGGGATTCAACGGCCGTTGGAAACGATTGCGCAATTGAGCGGCGACTGCTTCATTCCGAGAGGGGTGAACGTGCCGGCGTTGGACATCGCGAAGACGTGGGAGTTCCAACATCCCAAAGGCGGAGAGAATAAGAGGTATAAGGTTGGCGACCACATTTCTGCCGGGGATATTTTTGCAGTCGTTCCGGAAAACGTGTTGATTAGTCACAAAATCATGTTACCGCCGAACGCGAAAGGGAAAATCACGTACTTGGCGGAGGAAGGCGAGTACGATTTGAAAGAGAAAGTTATCGAGGTCGAGTTTAATGGCGAGAAGAAGGAGTTTACGATGTTGCAGCAGTGGCCAGTGAGAGCGCCAAGACCGACGGCGGAGAAATTAGCCGCGAATCATCCGTTGTTAACCGGTCAGAGAGTGTTGGATATTATGTTCCCTTCGGTGCAAGGCGGAACGTGCGCGATTCCAGGCGCGTTTGGGTGCGGAAAGACGGTCATTTCGCAAGCGCTGTCGAAGTATAGTAACTCTGACGGGATTATTTACGTCGGTTGTGGTGAACGAGGGAACGAGATGGCGGAAGTGTTGTACGAGTTCCCGGAGTTGACGATGACGTTGCCGGACGGTTCGGAAGAAAGCATCATGAAGCGAACGACGCTGGTGGCGAACACGTCGAACATGCCAGTCGCGGCGAGAGAGGCTTCGATTTATACCGGGATCACCTTAGCAGAGTATTTTAGAGACCAAGGGTATAACATCTCTATGATGGCAGATTCCACGTCTCGATGGGCCGAGGCGTTGAGAGAGATTTCAGGGAGATTAGCGGAAATGCCGGCGGATTCTGGTTATCCGGCGTATTTAGGCGCCAGATTGGCATCGTTCTACGAGAGAGCAGGAAGAGTGAAGTGTTTAGGTTCGCCGTCGAGAGAAGGTTCCGTGACCATCGTCGGCGCGGTTTCTCCTCCGGGCGGGGATTTCTCCGATCCAGTCACCTCCGCAACCTTAGGTATCGTCCAAGTCTTTTGGGGTTTGGATAAAAAGTTGGCGCAGAGAAAACACTTTCCTTCCGTCAACTGGTTGATTTCGTACTCGAAATACAACAACGCGTTAGAACCGTTTTATGAGAAGACGGATCCGACGTTTTTGAAGACGCGCGCGAAAGCTCGGGACGTTTTACAAAAAGAAGACGAATTGAACGAAATCGTTCAATTAGTCGGTAAGGATTCGTTAGCAGAGAGCGATAAAATTACGTTGGAAACTGCCAAGTTTTTGAAGGAGGATTTTCTTCAACAAAACTCGTTCACGCCGTACGATAAGTACTGCCCGTTTTACAAGTCCATCGCGATGTTGAAAAACATCGTCTTGTTTTACGATTTATCCAACGCCGCGGTTGAGAGAACACAAATGACCGACGGAGCTAAGATTACGTTTAACGTCATCCAAGCGCGAATGGGAGATTTGATGTATAGAATTGCCAGTCAAAAGTTTGAAGACCCGGGGGATGGAGAAGACGTGGTGCAACAAAGATTGACGCAATTAGAAGCCGATTTGATCGACGCGTTCAGAGCGTTGGAGGACGAGTTTAGATAAAAAAAGAGAAGAGAGAGAGAGAGAGAGAGAGAGAGAGAGAGAGAGAGAACAATAAAGAGAGAGACAAAACACCAAATGTAACTATATACACGTATTATTCCATAACATCGTAGATTTTATACTTTATATTACAACAGAAAAGAATGCTACTAATATATTTTATAGTTTATATGGGCAACTCCTTGATCTCGACGCCGGTGGCCACGAGAAACTCAAGCTTCCGTTTTAAGTCGGATTGAGAAATCAACCAGTCTCTCTGATCGAGCACAGGAGGGAGCGTGGTTGTGTCTGGAATTCCAAACGGGAGTTTTTCAATCCAGGATTTACAACCGCCGTACTTCTCCACGTCCGCCGGTAACGCGTACTCGTCCTTCGGCAACACGTACGCTCGCACCTCTAAAATCGAATACGGTTCGTTCGGTTTATAATTCACCCGAGATACGATTTCATCCTCTCGCAACGCGTGAAATTTCTCCAAAGCTTTAATCACGCTCTTATCGGAGGTTTGCCACGCTCGAGTTATTCGACAGACGATCGAAAATGGCACCGAGTCGCCTTTCTTCATATCGGGCATTGCGTCGCTTTCGCCCCCATTATTGGCAGAATGAAACGACGTCGGGAATATGACAAACTGATTCTCCAAAATCTGAAACCCACCGTTGTTGTTGTCGTTGATCCCTCCTTTTCTGAATAACAAGACTTGTTCGCCTCGTTCGATCGCTTTCTCCGTTTTCGACCACTCTTTTAAGGCTGTTTTCGCCGTCACGCACTCTGTTATCGCGATGGATTTGTTGTCGTTTCCTCTTCTTCTTAACTGTCTTCTCGCAAAAGACGACGTGGAACGAGAGCCACGAGTTTTTTTCAAAAAGCATCTTCCAACATCATCATCATTCTTTCCTCCTCCAAAGAGATGATTTTGAAGAAGAAAAGAGGAAGAACCGATAGAAGACGACGATGCAGACGACGAGGTGAACATTATTAGTATTATTTCTGAAGAGTTGTTCTTTCGATCTCTTGTAGTTTGTGTGCGTCGACGCTTACTATATAATAAAGAAATTTTCTCATCAACTTCCGTATCTTTTTTTTGGTTTTGGTGCAAAATAAGCCAGACGACAGTTGACGGTTGAGGGAAACAACGAAAGTGTTTTGGAGGACTTTTTGAAAATCCCACAAACTTTATACTAATTGTATATCAAAATGAACACGAAAGAATACATGAAAGAACAACGATCGTCGATGATGTCGGGGTTGTTATCGTGGCTGAGCGAAGTCACGAACCAGCGTTCTTCTATCGCGTCCGTGAAAGAGCTGAAGTCGTGCTCGGTGCTCCTCGTTCTGTGCGAGAATTTACTCTCGAAAGAGCAGGATTTGACGAAGAGAACGAAGAAGACGAACGACGATGATGATGATGATGATGATTATGATGATGATAATAATAATAATAAAAGCCCGTCGGATTCGGTGTTGCTCCACGTCGCCTTGGACGAGTTGAACGTTGGCGGAGAATACGTGAAAGCGGTGTTAGAGGAAGACGAGTTTGGTATTCTGGAAGTTATTCAAAAGTTGAAAGAGAAGTACGATTTGAGAGAGGAAGTTGAAAAGTTGTCGAAGGATTTTTTGCACGGTTACGACGACAAAAAGGGAGAAGAAGACGCGAAGGAGGAGGAGGATAATGAGGAAGAGGACGAAGACGACGACGATGTATTTGGAACGAGAGATGGAGACGCGTTGGACGAGCTCGATGATTTAGGCTTTGATCACATCGTCGCGCCGAACGCGAGAGGTTCGTCTTCTACTTCGTTACCTCCCGCTCCTCCAAACGTCTCGTCGCCGGTGAAGTTTATCAACGCGTTTTCATTGTTAGGCGGCGAGAGGACGTTCGAGACGTCGCCGCCGTTTAAGAATTCAAATGCTAACAATATTATCACGCGAAGAAATGATGATGAAGAGGATAGAGAGGAAGATGGAAATGATTTGTTTGAACGAAGATCACCCATACAGCGCGCGCCGAGTTTTATGCGATGGAATAAAAGCACGGAAGAAGAAGAAGAAGAAGAAGAAGAAGAAAACGAAGAAAATCAAGTGTCGAGCGTTTCGAAAGTGAGGAGAAACCCCGAACCTTTGGCGTGGTTTTCGCCGCTCAATCCGGACGAAGCCGCGGTATCGAAAGCGGAAACGAAACTCTCGGTTGCTGAGATTGCTTTGCTGAGACGAGGAAAAGCGTCTTTATCTTCGTCATTTGCGTCTGGAGAGAAGAAAAAAGTAAATAAAACCTCCTCTCCGTATTTTACGACGAAGAGTGCCGAGCGATTGAGACGCGCTTCGTCACCATCGGTATCACCATCCTTCTCGAAAGCATCAGCAAACGTTGGAAAACGAACGAACGCGTCTGAAATTAAAATAGCGCTGAAATTTGGAGCCTTGGCAGGCGAAAGCGATCAGATGAAACGTCTTCGAAACGAAGCGTTGCAAGCGTTGGAAACTGAAAACGCTCCGGGGGCGAAGCATCAATTCATAATCTTGTTCTCGGAAACCAGTGAAAACTCGAAAACCTATCGCGGTTTGTATAAAGTGAGCAAAAGCGAAAGTACCGGCGGCGATGGAAGAAACGTCGACGGCGTCGCCTTGCGAAAAATCCACGGCACGAGCGAGAAAGTTCCAGATGCGTTGCGCTCCAGTCGAATCTTGAAAACGTTAAAGTTCAACCTCGCTTCCAAAATGTGGCACGCGCTGCACGACGAAGTCGACGCGAACGCGATGGCTGTCGTTTTAAAACCACCAAAAAAGAAAAAATGATGATACTGTACATACACATTGCGCACTCGCGCGTTATTAGGAGAAAGTTATAGAATTTATACATCCAAGCGATTGATCATCATCGTAACGGTTGATAGCGAGACGATAGCTCTGTTAAAAATAATACTAGTATTATGACTTGAAGGAAGTCTGGACCCCTCGAGACTGAGGGAGGACGACCACCACAAATGTGAACACCTAAAAAGAACAAAAAAGTAAAAAAAACGCACGCAAAAAAAGTTTGAAACCACCAAAAATTGCTTCATTTCACTCCACTTCTTCGATGCCCATCCACACCTTCGCGGACTTCAAGAAAAAGTCCACGTACAACAACAATAAGTATAAGAAAAAGAAACCAAATCCACCGTCGAATGAGGTGAAAAATGCGCCGTGCACGCGTTGTGGACGTTCCACGCACCTCGCGTCTTCGTGTACGAATAAAACGCACATCGACGGTTCTAAAATCGCAAAAGAAGAGAAATATTGTCGAGATTGTGGAACGGATATCTCGGATGCGCCAAAGCATCACAAGCAGTGTTACGATTGTTTCAAAGGTATAGAGAAGCCGGTGTGGGAAAAGTTGAGCAGAGGGGAAAAGAGAGTGAAAGGCGCGAGTTTAATGACGAAGGAGGAGATTCGAGAGATGGAACGAAAAGACGACGATGGAATCGAGAAGGAGAAGGAAAAGAAGGAGAAGCCGAAGAGGACGAACAACGCGTTCGTGGACATGTTCGATTGGAGCAGACCGAGTAAGAGTTTGGAGAAGAGTTTGAAGAAGAATGAGAACGAGGAGGGAGAAGAAAAGGACGAAGAGTCGCCGATGTTTGCAGGGAGAGACGTCAATCGAGAGAAGTTGACGAAATCCTACGAGCAAACCGAACTCGCTTGGAACGAAGAGAGTAAGAAGAGAAAGTTGGAGGAAGATATGAAACCCATTGTGATAGACGACGACGTTGTTGACGACGAGAAAGAGAAGGAGAGGAAGAGGAAAGTTGAGAGGAGGAGAGTGATGTTGGAACGCGCAAAGAAACGGTTGCTTGGGTTTCGAGAACCCGCTGACGAGAAGGACAAAAAAGAAGAAGGGAATACGAGCGCAGAAGAGTGGAATGCGAACGAGAATCCGTTTTGGCAGCCGCCCATGTACATCCCTGCGGAAGGGCCGTGCGCGGAAGATTTTCAAATATCTACGGACGAGTACGTAGAAGTTCGAGACATGGGATTGCAGTGGCTCGGAAAGTATCGCGCGTGCTTAGATACCGGGAACGGTGGGTGTACGTTGATTCAAAAGCACATCGCGCAAACGCTCGGTCTGTGCGATGCGTTAGGACGTCCGACTGAGTCGAGATGGGAGAAACAAGCCGTACACGGTGTCGTCGCGGGTGCGTCAGAAATGATTTACTGCTGCACGTTGACGTACCGATTGAAAGGAAAAGAGATTACTTGCAGAGCCGGTATTACGCACGCGCGAATTGGTTGCGATTTGCTCATCTCGAGGCGAGAAATTCAAGAGTTTGAGCGGTCGGGATACACGTTCCGGGCCTGAGCGGAACTCTTTAGTTAGATTAAAGCAACGCCGCGTCGAACAGATGCGTGTAAATTAAAACAATACAATAATAAATACGTTTACAAAAAGTAATAAATAAAGCTAATGAAGCAAGAGCGGGAACGATCCGACGATGCATCCTATGGTTACTCCCGTCATCGCCCCGCCTAATCTCGCCACCACCACCCGCATCTCTTTCGCCTGGCCCGTCGTCATCGTCACCTCTTCCGTCAATCCAAACTTTGCACACCAATACTCAATCTTATTCGCCAACCCGACGCCGCAGACGTCGGACAACGTGTTCCCAATCGCCGCGGCCGCCATCGTTGATAAACCCAGCGACAGTCCGACCGATGATTCAATAGTTTCCCCAAACGCAAGCATCAAAGCGTTATCTAAAAAACCAAACCCGATGAACGGGTACATCTGCGATAGCGCCACCGATTTAAGCTGCGCGTAGGTGATCTCTTTACTACTCCCGCTACTCCCGCTACTCCTCTGCTCTCCGTCCTCGTTTCCTACTTCCGGCTCCTGCTGTAAATGTCGCCACAAAAATGCCCGGTGAAAGTTTTGAAACTCTTGCGGCGTTAACATTTTATCCCCGTCGCTATCGAACGCCGCGAACAACTTCTTCTCCTTCTCGGCTAAAATTTTCCTCTCTTCTCCTCCTTTTCCGAACAGACTTTGAAACACGTCTCGTTTCTCCTCGGCGGTTAACGACAAGAACTGCTTGAGGATATCGTCGACTTTAGTAGTAGTATTAGGAGAAGAAGAAGACGTCGACGCTGACGAGGAGGAAAACATCCTCTCATGTCTCCTCCTCCTTTTCGCGTCGTTAATGTTGTTCTCTTTTCTCATCATCATCGGGTAATAGGTATTGACGCTCTTCTTCTCATCATCATCATCATCGTAATACACATCACCTCTTAAACCCGTCGTCGTGAACGACGAACTCTTCTTCACCAGAGAAAAGAACAACTCGGAGGACGACGAGTGAGAAGCGGCGCGTCTTCTCGACGCACTTCTTAACATCATCGTCATCATCGTCTTTTATTTTCCAAGAATATTCTGAGGGGAAACTTCTTTTTTATTCGTCACTTGAAATCACACATCACATCACGCGTCAAATGGCGCGAGGATTATCTCGCGACCTCGCTCGCGAAAAGAACGCCAAGAAAGGCAGCAACGATAAAAATGCGAAAGGGAACAAAGAATCGTTAACGCCCGCGCAAAGAGCCGAAAGAGACGCGAAAGCGATGGCGGAGAAAAAAGCTTTAAAAGAGGCACAAAAAGCGAAGGATTTAGCCACCGGGAAGTTGACTCCCGAGCAAGTGAAAGAGGAAGAGATGCGGAAGGCGAAGATGCGAGAGAAGCAAAAGTTGAGTCAGTTTGCGAGTAATAATCCACTGTTGGCGAAGAACTTAGTGAAGAAGTGATAACTCTCCTCCTTCTCCTCCTCCTCGCGCGTTTATATGTAATAGAAAATTGAATTCAAAGTCGGGTGTCTCGTCACAAAATACGCGTAAGCACTTAAGCGCGCGAAACTCTGATTCTCTCTCTCCTGCGCTCTCTTTCTTCTCGAACCAAGATGAACGCGAAATCGAACGCTCATCAAAACGAAACGTCCGAACACGCGTCGTCTGAAATGTTTCTCCCTTCGCGACTCAACGCTTTGCGCGAACAGCTTTTAAGAGCAGACGAGAAAAACGCAGAACTCGAACGCGAGAGAAAAGCGAAAAAGGAAGAAGAAAAACTCTCGGAAGCGCACACGAGGGAACTCGAACGCGAGTTAAAATTTATGCGTGAACTCAACGCGAAGATGACGAACGATTTCATCGAAGTCGAAGCCGGGAGAATGCGATTGAGAGTGGAAGTCGATCGGTTACTGTTCAACGAACAAAGAAAAGAGAAAACGCTCCAAGTTTTGAAAGAAGAAGTGGAAAGGAAAGCGGAAACGAACGCGAGAGAGATACAAGAGCAGATGGAAAAGGAGAAAGAGAAATTGCGAGGGATGATGGATGGAGATGTGCTCGTGAATGCTCTGATAGGGAAGCTTTTCGCGAAGGATGAAGAAGAAGAGTTGGAAGAAGGCGCTTCGTCGCCGACGAAAACGGGAGAGGAGGACGAGCGAAGCGAACGTCTGCTTTTCCAACGCGCTTCGTTCGAACACACGCAAACCGCCAAACTCGTCTCCGATCTCGAATCACAACTCGTTTTAGCCAATAAACGCCTCATCGAGTGTGAAAAATTCCAATCCGAAACCGATTCGCAGCTGGTAAAAGATAAAGCCGAACTCGCAACCGCCGTCGCTCGGTTACAGTCTTTCGTCGAACGTCTCTCGAACGCCGAGAAGACGAAAGACGACGAGATCGCGCGGCTCAGACAAAAAAGAAGAGCGTTGGAGAAAGAGTTGGACGATTTGAGTCTCGAGTTGGAAAACTGCAGACAAAAAACATCTTCTGTTGCAAACTGCGAAAGAAAGTCGTAATAGCGGTGTGTGTGTGTTATTTTAGGTACTCGTGGATTTTGCATCACATTCTCCATTTAATTTCCACCCAAATATTAATTACGACGCGACCTTCCACGCACGATGTCGTCGTCGACTCCGGAAACGCATCAGCAGCGAAACACTAACGATGTTCTCGCTTCCACCAGCTCTCCTTCGACGTCTTGGTACTCCTGGCTTCCTGCGATTTCATCCCCGTTCTCCTCCTCCTCATCGTCGAATTCTTCGTCCGCGTTTGCGTCGAATCCTTTAGGATCGATGATGATGAGCTCTTCTTCGTCTTCTCAACAACAACAACAAAACAGACGTCAAATTGCGAAAATGGACCAAGCCATCGCGAACAGATTTAAAAAAACCGGAGAGAAGTACAACGTGAAAGTCGTTTTGAGAGGCGATTCCGCCACTGGGAAAACCGCCTTGTTGAGAAGATTGCGAGGAGGCGATTTCATCTCCGAGTACCAGCCGACGAACGAGATAAAAACCGCGCACGTGGAGTGGAAAGCGAAAGGATCTTTACGAGACGAAATCATGTTGGAAGTGTGGGACGTGGTGGATAAAGCGAACGCGAGGAAAATTTCGGAGAGTTTGACGTTGGCGCATAGGGCGGCTTTGATGAACGGGCCGGTTGGCGAGGCCAACGGAGGGATCGAAGAAGGCGCGCACACGTTTCCGCTGGACGCGACTATGATTGATGTGTATTCAAACGCACACGCGGCTATATTTTGCGTAGATCCGAGTAAGAAGTGGACGTACGAGTACGTGTTGAGGGAGATTGAGAAAGTACCGACGCATTTGCCGGTGGCGATTTGCTTGAATTTTAGAGATTACCCAGCGTCGAAGAGGATTTTGCACATAGACGACGTCGAGCAGGAAGTGGCGAGATTGTTTTCTGAGACCAGGCCAATCCGACCGTTTGTATTTGAGACGAGCATGTTGAATAATTTCGGGTTGAAAGCGTTGAGCACGTTTTTACACGTCCCGTTTTTGTGTTTGAAACGCACGAATTTGGAGAGTCAGTTGAAACAGAATACGTCGCACATAGTTCAAGCGCAAGAGGCGTTGAGGACGATGAAAACGTCGGGCTCGTACGAGCAACATCAGAGAAAGATTGAAGATTCTCACGAGGCGAAGATGGCGCATGAACGAGGTAACGTCGGGGGTGGTGAAGCACCTTCGGCGGGAGTCGCGGCGCCTGCGACGGTGCGAAAGCAAAGTAGTTTTAGCGGCGGTGGTGGTGGTGGTGGTAGTAACAAGGATAAAGATGAAGACGCGCTTACGTTTGCGAAGCTATCAAACACAAAGATTGGTGAAGTTCCATTGGTTTTAGCGTCGGCGGCGATATCGTCGGCGTACGCTGGCGTTTCAGCTGTCGCTGCTCAAACGCCCGCGGAGCTTGCCGAAAATCTCGCGAAGAACGCTAAACAGTTTGCGACGCTTGGTTTAGCCGGAGAGGGTAAACAGAAAAACTCAAACTTCAAAGAATCGACCGAAGAGGAATTGAAGGTGAAGGTGTTGCCACAGTTTTCGCATTTGCCCGGCGGAAAAGTAAACGCCGTCGGCGGGAAGCAAATTGAAGAACCGCTCGGCGCGATGGAAAAGCTCATTTTGGACGCGGCGGAAAAGAAGAATGGAGGCAAAGACGACTTTTTCGACGACGACGACGACGACGATAGCGATAATGATCGAAACGGAAGAGACTGGGACGAAGACGGAACGCCGAAAAAGTCCACTGCGATTCGTATGGATGGATGGGACGATTCAGACGACGACGACGATGACGATGATGAGAAGACGAAGAAAGTGAGTTCGCCAACGAGCGCGGAGTTTATTCGAACCGTTCCAAAAACGGACCCGTTCTTTGGAGGCTCCAAATTAGTGAAGACGCCCGCCGATAAGGCGAAAGATGCCGAAGAGGTGCGGTTGAGAAGACAACGCGAAGAAATAGCCACGAGTGCTGGTTTGAAAAGTGGCGGCAAAGACGACGACGAAGAGGAGATCGACCAACTGGCGAAAGCTTTCGAGTACGAGGAAGTGAAAGATCCAAACTCGATCGATTCTTTTGCAGACGCTTTGCAGCCGACGCTCGGGTTTAAAACCAAGAACTCTCAGAGCATGTCTTCCACGGATTCTGTCTCGAAGAAAAAGAAGGAAAAGAAAGAGAAGAAGGAGAAAAAATCAAAAAAAGCCTCCAAGTGATGATGATGATGATGAGAGTAAAAGAGAAGTTCGCAATTAGATGATGATAATAATAGCATAATTTAGCCATGAAACGTAGCGTATGTGTATTTAGCAAGTGGTATTCTCTTTTAAAATGCGCGTTTCTCTACGAAAGTCTAGAATTACTAGTGGTGGTACATTACTTCTCCTTTTTTGCGTGCGCTCATAGCAGGTTCAAAGCTTTTGCTACTGCCCGAGGTCCTTTATATTTCTTGCCCTCTGGTGAAATAAAGTAATTTTCTGAAACGCCGTTGCGATAGTAGTGGATGTCAACGTCGTTCCATCCTTCGGGCAAAGTACCGTTTAAAGATTTGATGTAGCTACGTAACCTCTCGAGTGCGCGCTGAGCTTTTTCAGAATCCGTAATTGGAGAGGGAGGGGGTAAACGGTAATGAGTTTTAGACGTGCCGTTGTCGCCGTGCACTACCCACGAAAGTTGGCCTTTACGACACGCTTTTGCCATGTTCAAAAGCTCTCGATCGCCGTCTTGGTAAAACAGCGAAGATTTTTGCTCGATCACATCGAATGATAGTACGGTTGCAACAAACCACTCGGGCGGATCTTCAAATTTTACAGAAATCATCTTTCCCGTCAATCGAGACGATATGTCGTCAGTCGTGAGAAGTTTTCTTTGAGTCGTGAGCGGCGACTTTATCGTGGTAAAATTTTTCGCATTCGTCGGTGTCGAGATTGTGAGCACAGAGTTAGGAGAGTTCTTCATCTTTTTAATCACCTTCTCACTTCCTTTCGACGTAATCGCATACGTGCCAGGCGAGACCCGTTTGTAAATGCCTTCTTGCATGCCTTTTAGCTGGACTGCACGCACAGTATTCAACTTGACCTTCTCTCTTTCAGAGAGATCCTTTGCGTGTATACCCTTTGCACCCGCTCTGACTATTGCGGAGTGCACGATTTGGTGTTTCAGAATCGACTCATTCTCTCCGTCCTCGTCCTCGCTCGACGAATCCTTCTCAGCGTTTTCTTCCTCGCCCTTTTTACGCTTTTTCTTCCCTTCCTCATAGAAATCTACCATCCGCGTCGTCGACGTTACTTTCTTCGTTTTTCGCGTTCTCTCGACTGTTTTCGCCTTCTTCTGCTTTTTGGTGTCGTCCGAGACGAGTTTCACCGTCAACAATTCGTCCGGTTTTAAAACGCAGGTTTCCGTGTCGCCGAACAACTCGTACCCTTCCTCTTCGTTTCCCTCTTCTTCCACGTATATCTTTATTTCCTTCCCTCGTATTTCCTGGACTTTCCACAGCTGTCGCTCGACAAAGTCGCGTATGGTTGGACACGCAGACGAATCGATCTTCTCAACGAACTTGATACCCAGTGGCTTAATATGCACTTTAACTCGCGCGGAATACGAGGAAGAAGGAGGTCTTACCATCGTCGTTCTATCAGCGTTTTCGTCGGAGACTTTGACGGTATCGTCTCGAAGAGAGATGACTTTATCTTTGTTCGTCAACATGTTCGCCGGTAAAAATGTGTTCATGGTGCGTCGATTCGTTTTCCCCGAGGGGAGATTCAAGATATTTTATGGCGGAATGCAAAGACACTTATGTTTCAATAATAAATTCTTCGAGCGCATATACCGCAGTAGTACTACCACAAGTTATTATTATTTGTACAAAGTTTTCTTATGACTCTCTCGTTTCTCTCTCTCTCTCTCTTTCTCTCTCGCGCTAGCGTGCGCGTGCGTGCGCGCGTACACCTACATCCATCCGTCGTTTTGGTGCACGGTTAACTCCATCCTCTCGCCGCTTTTATTCTTAAACAGCGGCGGCAACGGAGACGACGCGTTGTCGTCTCTGTCGGTAGTGTTTCTGTTATTATATTCTCCTCCCTGTTGTTGGTTTATTTTCTCGTCGACGTTGGTGATCGCGTCGGTGATGATGGTATTAATATTAGTAGTATTCGTCAAAAACGAGTCGCTGAGGTTCGTCTCGTTTTCACCATCGAAGCTTCGTTGAAGAAAATAGTCGGGAGAGGCCTCCGGGGACCCGTACCCGTACGGAGTTGCTGCTGTTGTGGCTGCTGCTACTGCTGCTGCTGCTGTTTTATCCGACAGTCGTTGTGAATGCGTTTCTTTGCGATTCTTTGGCGGCGGAGTGCCGATGTCGTCGTCTTTATTGTACACTACCTTTCTCTTCTTCGCTGATTTCGGAAGCTTTGGGACGTTCAGAGCGCGCGCGACTTCAACTTTCGAGCGATATTTTTTCCCCTCTGGCGAAAAGAAGTAGTGATCGACGTGTCCAGTTAACGCAGACTGGCCGCTCTGACGCACTTTAACTTGCACGGACCAGTTGCCTTCTAACTTTCCGCCACAAGAAGTAATGTAGTCTCTCAATATATCAAGGGAAGACGTTTCGTCGACCAACTTGGCTTGCAAAGTCAAAGGCTTTCTTGCTACCAGCGGCCAAGATATTTCGTTGCCTTCAATAGCCTCCTCTAAATTGATATCTTCCCTTTCACCGAGCGTGGCATCGTCGATGTCGTCCGCTGGGTACCACAATTTCGCGGTGGAGTTGTTCATATTCAAAATTTCACCGTCGAACCATTCTCCGGTATCTGGCCATAAGACTGATATCCACTTTCCCTTCAGCGAAGGACCGATATCGCCCGAAGTGAGAAGATGACGACGATTGTGATGAACTTGGTCATCCTTGTCATCGCCGTCTCCGTGGATGTGCCATGGACAGGTTTTTGCAGGATACGGGCACATAACTTGCTTGTTCGTGGGTGCACCGCAAGCAACTTCGCCCGGTTTCAGCACGATGCTCGATTTCATCAAAGGCGTAACTTCTTCAACCTCCTTTTCTTGTCTTTCGACGGTGGCGTCCTTGCTCCTACCGCGGCGAGCTTCATCATTCACTTTCTTCTCTTTTTCAAGTTTCTCGTGCTCTTCTTGGCGCCTTTTTTCTTCCTCCTCTGCCATTTTCTTCTTAGCAGCTTGCAATCGAACCTCTTCCTCCATCTTTCTCGCAGCTTCTAATCGCGCCTCTTCAATTTGTTTTTGTCTAGCTGCTTCTACTTTCTCGCGCTCAGCCGCTGCCTTCTTTTCTTGCTCGGCTTTCATCTTCAAGGCTTCTTCGACTCGTACGCGTTCGACTCTTTTCGCTTCCGCCTCTGCGGCGACTCTTCGCTCTTCCTCTGCTTTTCGCTTTTCTTTTTCCTCCTCCATCTTTCTCGCAGCTTCTAATCGCTCGATTTCGGCTTTACTCTTTAACGCTTCCAGGCGTTTCCGTTCTTCCAGTTCCTCTTTTTTCGCCTTTTCGAGTTTTTCTCTCGCCTTTTCGAGTTTTTCTCGCTCAACTCGTAGCTCGTGTTCCAGACGCTTTTTCGTATCTTCAGCTTTCTTCTTCGCGATGGCCATCACATCACTTAGCTTTTTGTCGGCATCTGCGACTGATGCTAGGATAGGCGCAATCGCCGTCGCGACCGGGGTTTGTGCTGGTACCATCGCAGTCACAGGCACATTTGAGCGCGCACCAATGCGGTAGTTCACCACAAGCTCTGCTAATATTGATTTCACGCCGCCATTTCTCGCGCATTTTCGAAGCAATTTGATGGGAACGCGCTTTCCTCTCAACAAGGGAGGTTGCCCACCTTTCTTCGTTTCATCGGCGGCTGGCGACGCGGCGATACTCGAGTCGCTGCCTTTACACGATCGCACGTGCATCGTCAGAGGACCTTGACCTTTACAAACCTTGCCGCATTTCTCGCAAGTAAGCGCACTCGAAGCGGCAGCTTTTCGAGCGTTTTCCAGCTTTTCGAGCGTTTTCCCAGCTTTTTTTGCGGGCGGTGGTGGTGGGGCGACAGGAGCTTTGGACCACTTCGGCATCCTCGAATGCTTTTCGCAAACCGATTTCCCCGGCGCTTTCTTCTCTGTGCAAGACCACTTGAACCCGGCTCCTCTGCACATCCAATCTGGTTTCTCTGCATTTCGTAATAAGCGCGACTGCCAATTCTTTTTCTTCGGTAATTCAGCTCTCTTCTCTTTCGAATTTGGCGTGCCATTCTTCCTTAACGAACGTGAGCTTTTCTGCACACCCACGTTTCGTACAAAAAACTCCGGATCTCCCCCGTCTTCGTCGGACGATAACTCTTCTAATCCGTGCGAGTCACCGTCGTCATCGTCCTCCTCGGAACTCGACGCGTAGACCACCTGCGCGGCAAGTCTCGGACGCTCGTCCTTTTTCGATGGAACCGTCGCCATCTTCTTCTGCACCTTTTTCATCGTTACCATCGTCGGCGCCATCCGCAGCGAGTGTTCGAGATTATTTTTCTTCTGCTTTCGTTCGTGTTGTTGATTTACAATGCGCGTCCCTCGATTATTCGTCTCCTTTTTCATATTTAATGTTGTCTTCTTCTTCTTCTTCTTCTTCTCCTTCTTCTTCTCCTCTTCGCGCTTCTCCAACTCGGCTCGTACTCGAGCAAAACCGTCGTCGACTTCTTCCTCCTCTTCCATCTCGTCACCCTCGTCGTCGCAAACGACCACGAATATTTTATCTTCGTGCCCTAACACGTCCACGCTCGTGTCCCCTAACAACTCGTACTCGTCCAAGTACACTTTCACCTCTTTTCCTCGCAAATATTCGTTCTTGCATAACTTCATGGACACGAAATCTCGAACCCGTTCGCATCCGCTCAGTTCGGTGATGAACTTCTCGCCTTTCCGAATCCCGTTCGCGATTTCAACCCGTATTCGAGGCGCTACACTCGTCGTCATCATCGCCCCTCCGTACTCGCCACCGTTATAATACTGATGATGATGATGCTGATGTTGCTGTTCTTCTCTTCTGGGCACGATGACGTCCGAAGACGTCACCATGTTTAGAAAACAACTCATCTTATTTATTCTCGTAGAGAGATATTTTCTTTTTGTGCTGCTGTTGTCTTTTCGTTTCTCGTATTTTCTCTCTCTCTCTCTCGGAGAAAACAATTTTTCGGAAGGATGCATTTTGTGTCCTTTGTCTGTCTTTTTTGTTGTTTTTTTTGGGGGTGACACAAAACTTTAAAAATCACACGTTTCATCATCATCATCATCATTTTATCATCGTTTTCAATAATCATGGGGTGTTACGACGAAGGCTCGAAAGAGACGACGCACGGTTTGAGCGAGGAAATAGTGAGACTGAGAGAATACGAGAAAAACGATCGAACCGTTTTATATTTGAGAGACTGTCCAAACGCAAAGGCGAAGATTGATGATGCATTTCTCGATGATGATGATGATGATGATTCTAAGAATACAGTTATAATACAGGCGGTGCAGTTGGAGTTGGCGAAAGGCGTGGACGACGAAACCGTCTCGAAAATCGCGAGAAAATATGCGACAAGTTGTACGCGAGTGAACTTAAACGCGGCCGGGTCTGGAGACGAACGCGTTCGGCAGTTTGGGAATCTCGGGTTGATGAGTGTGAGCGAGTATTTAGAGAACAAGTTGGAGTGCCTTGAACTCTTCTGGAATACGAAAATAACGAGCAAAGGCGTGCTCTCGGTGTGTCGCTTTTGTCACGAGAACTTAAAGGTGTTGAATTTGAGCGGGTGCGTGCAACTGGACGATGAAGGCGTTCGAGAGATTAGTAAGTGTAGAAAATTAAGATATTTAGATCTCACGAGAGTGCCTAAGATGACGGACGCGAGCGTGGCGCTCGTCGTAGAGGGATGTCGAGAACTCGAGTTTCTTTCGTTATACGCCAACAGTCAACTGACGAACAAATCATTCGAGAAGATAGACGGTCTCACGAATTTGAAGTTTTTTGATGCGTGCGGTTTCAACAAGCTGACTGATGTGACTTTATTCAAATTACCGAAGACGCTGAGGTACGCGAATTTCTCTTGGTGCGGGAGTCTGAGGTCGGAAGGTATTTGTCACGTCGCGGAGAACTGTCGTCATTTGGAGCTCTTGTCCGTACACGGGAACAGGAATATCACGGAAAAGCTCATCCAGAGTTTGCAAATAGGACAAAAAGAGACAAAAACTTTGAAGGTTCTAGACGTGAAGGGATGCGTAAACGTTAAAACGAACACTTTGGAAGCGCTGAGGGAATTCTTTCATTCTCTACAATCCATCAAATTTCACACGTAGTAATCAAGATAGTGTAATAACATGTAAAATCAAAACGTTCCGCTGCTAATGGCTACCTACAATGGTCTTTGATAATATAGCGATCATCTTCTAAAATCTTCTACATCCGGTGACTGCTTTATGCGCGCTAAATGCACCGTGTAAAAATGCAACGTACACGAGGAGATGAAGAACACCTAAATACACGACGACAAACTGTCTCCTTTTGCCTTTCAAATTCGCCAATCCGCCACCACCGCCACCTCCACCAAACATCGCCGCTAACCCGGCTTTCTTCCCTGGAGTCGCCGTCCCCTCGACTTTTTCTTGATCGGAGTACATGGAAACTTGCCAGGACAAATCTTTCACGCGTCTCGTCAACGCTTGGATTTCTGTTTGTTGTTTCAAAACAGTGTGTTCACTTTCGGCTAATTTACGCGCCTGGTGCGCGGACGAGCTGTTATTGTTTTCCAAATCACCACCGGGGGCATCGCTGACACCATTTGTATTCATGCTCGAAGCAGTGTTCAACGCAGATTGCGCGCGGAGTTCGGCGTCCTCTTTCTGTTTCAGCGCAACTTCTAAACTTTCCCTGAGAGTCGCAATCTCTTTTTCCATGACGACGGCGTTTGCCGTAGATGAGGAACTGGACGACGTCATTTGCTGCTTTTGTATATTTGCATCTTCTAATGCTGCAATTTTTTCGCGCAAATTCTCCGTCTCTGCGATTGCCGACGTTGCTTTCTCCTTCCACGTCGTCGCGTGTTCTCTCGCCGCAACCGCGGCGTGCGCGTTGGACTCCATCGCACCCATCGAGGCACGTAAGCCCTTCACTTCCGTCTTTGCTTCTTCGTACATCCGCGCAAATTCTTCTTTCTTTTCCATTTCAGTTTCAAGTCTGCTCTTCACACCTTCCACTCGATCGTCTCTTGCCATTTCCAACGTTTCAATCTTTTTATGCAACGCCGCTTCCCGCTCTTGAAACGCAACTTGTAAATGTTGAAACTTTCTATTTCTATTTTCTGCCTCTTCCATCATGCGCTCGGCTTCTTGTTCGGATGCGACTGCAGAAGCTTCGGCAGTTTGAATCCTGTGTTCTGCTTCTCTTAGAATCAGCTCTGATTTCTCTTTCAAATCTTTCGCTCGCGCCGAGTCCTCCTCAAACTTTGCCTTCGCTTCCTCCATTTGTTTCGTCAACGACGCGGTTCGCGCCTCGATCGTTTTTGCCGTTTCTATCGCCCTGTCTCTCTCCTCTTTCATTTGTTCGTACTTTTCCAAACTCTCGTCTCTTTCTTTCTCGAACTTTTCTCTCAACTGTTCGTTCTCCATCGCCTTCTTTTCCGCCGTTTCCAACGCGGCTCCGCCGACCAGCGCGTCCGCTTCTCTTCGTTTCGATACTTTCACCGCATCTTTCTGTTCTTTCAACTTTGCTTTTAAATCGTCAATCTCTCTCGACATTCTCGTTTTCTCTCTTTGCAACGCATCTGTTTCTTTCGATTGCGCCTTCTGTTCGCTCTCCAGTCGCGCGATCGACACCTCTTGCTCTTTCGCCTTCGCCTCCAACTGTTCGTTCTTTTCCTTCAAAACCTTCTCTTCCTTCTTCGCTTTATCGTTGTTGTCGGACGAACTCGTCGTCGCTTCTTTCATGGCTTCTAAAACTTTCACTTTCCCGTCCATCTTCTTCACTTGTTCTCTCAACTGCTCGATTAAAATATCGCTCGTTTTCCTCGTCTCCTCGCTCACTCGTACTTCTTCCTCCAATTTTTCTTTCAAAGCGTTCCTTTCTTCTTCGATGGATTTCCCTTTCTTCACCGCGGCTCTTAACTTGACCTTCTGCGCTGCGGTCAGTTCTTCCAGCTCGAACAAACGATTCGTAGTCGCCGACACGTCCGTCTCTTCCCTTTCGGTCTTCGATGATTTCGGTGGCATGATGAGATTATTCGTCGTTGGTTCTGAATATGTTGTTAGGTGCGAGAGTAACAAGACGAGATACAAATAAAGACAAGAGAGGAGGAGGAGAGAAAAAGGAGAGAAAAATTTTTCATTCAAAATCCCACACAAAATTTTTACTTCTGCGAATTTTTACACGCTTGAATTTCACCACAATCTCTTCTTCGTATATATATTTGTATTATAACAAAGAAGAAAAGAAGAAGTTCTCATTTCAAAGATGATGGAAGGAGAAGAAGGTATTTCTCTCAAAGTCGACGACGATAACAAGGAGGAGAAGGAAGAAGAAGCACCGAATGCAACAGAGTTGCAAAAGAAGGTGCAATTTTTGGGTGATGATGATGATTCAAAGAAAGAAGAAAAAAAATTAGAAGAAGAAGAAGAAAAAACGAACAATAACAACGCTTTAGTAACGACGACGACGACGACTTTGAGTAATAATAATAATAATAACGATGATAAAAAGATCTTGTACCGAGACGTTCGCGCGGACACGCGATGCTCCATCTGTTGGGGCACCGTGAAAAATTGCGTCACGGTGAGAGTGTGTTTACACCGATTCTGCAACGACTGCGTGCAAGAATCGATTCGGAAAAATCAAATGTGCTGCCCAGAGTGTCGAGCGAAAGTGGCGTCGAGACGAGATTTCGTCAAGGATCCGAAATTTGACGCGATTGTGAGCGCGATTTATGCAGCGAAAGGAGGCGCTGAATCGTACGACGAGAAAGAGGAAAGGTTTTCAAGGAAAGAGGCGACGACGATTTTGGAGGATAACTTGGAGAAACAGAGAGAGGAGAGGAACCGATACGACGCCATCGCGGAGCAGATCAAGAAGGAGCAACAGGAGAGAAAAGAGCAGAGATTGGAGAGGGAGAGACTTCGGGCGCAGAAGGAGATAGAACAAAGGGAGAGAATGGCGGCTGTGGAACGCGACATGCGAATGCAGCAGCAAGATCAGTTGCAAAGACATATTATGATGCAACAACAACAGAGAGCGTTGGCGGGAGGAGGAGTTGCGACGGACCATCAGTTAGAGAAAAGTGTCGGCATAATCGATGACTACGACGATTTGATTCAAGGCGATCGGTACAAGAGTCAAGCGGAGTACGATCGACGGGTGAGAGAAGCGAAAGATAAGATAAAACGCGAAGCAGACGCAAAGAGGATGGCAATGATGGCGTCCGGGATGAAAATTTTTAACTGGGAAGACGATAACAAGTTGAAGCCGTTGCCAGCGCGAATGGACGTGGCGATTAAGACGAGCGATCATGCGAATGACAATGAAAATACAAGCGAACAGCTAGAAAAACGAAAACGAGAAGAAGAAGAACGACAGGTACAGTTGAAGCGCGAAGAGGAGCGACGAAATTTCGAGGCATTTACAAGAGAACATAAAATGAGCGGAAGAGTGGACTATAAGAAAGTCAAGGAGCAGTTGTCGTTTACAGACTTGGTGAAAGCGAAGAAGTTTGATTTAGAGCTCGCGAACGGGACGAGCAATAGCAAAACAGTCTCTGGCAAGGAGAGTGGCGAAGGCAAAGATCGAGGAAGCGACGAGGAGAACGATGTAAGTCTCGCGAATATCAACAATCGCGCGGCGCAGGGACACCATGCCGCCACCGCCAACGCCGCAACCACCGCTGCACCTATCAATCTGCGTGGATTTGTACCGAAGAAAATGACAATTTCCCACGAGAATGGGATGATGCACAAAAGCGCTATTGCTAAGGAAGATTTCATGCACATCTCCTTACGACGCGTGTTGGGAGATCCACTCGCGATTGCAAAGTTTGATCACATGCTCGTCCCGAAAGATTTGACGATTGAAAACCTGTTATCCTCGTTCGTCGTGCAAAACTTTTTCGTCAGCGCTATCGTCTGGAAAGACAAAGATGGTTCCGAAGAGAAGAGACAGAACGAACAGCTGAGAGTCGCAAACTTTAAGTTTGGCGAAGAAGCGGACGAAGTCATGTGCGCGGAATGCGGCGCGGGACATTCGCCGGAGAAAATTTTACTTTGCGATGGATGCGATGCCGGTTTGCACTGCTTCTGCTTGACGCCGAAACTCGACGATATTCCAGAAGGCGACGATCCGTGGTACTGCGACAAATGCGAAAGCAAAAAGCCGCACAAGAATACAACCGTGTACGAACTATTCAAGGATGAAATAGAGAAAGGCGCTTTTCCTTTGGTTTTGAATTACACCGGGCGCGCTTAAAAAGTAGATAGATTTTTGTACGCAGTAGCACTTATACTTTTTTGTGATGGATGATACATAACAGAGATACACGCGAGATCACGCGAGATCCTCCGTTTGCCCTCGTACGCACTCATTCACTCCTTGAAATGTTCTTTGTGCGTGTTACTCTTCGTCGGTTTCCAATTTTTCGGTCGAGGAAACATGTTGTTTTTGTTTGGCTTAAACGTCGACTCTCTTCCTGCGTCTCTCACCGCGACGTGTTTCATACCGATGGTGGAGTCGTCGCAGTATCCGTCGCTCGTCACCGACGTCGAGTTGGCGAAGAAATCGTACCAACCTTCTCTGTGAGAACAACAACGTGAGAAATAGGATAAAAAACGCTCGCTTTTCTCGATCGAAGAAAAAAAAAATCAAACAACACTTACTTATCGTACAGATACAGAGAGCCTTCGCGCATCGGCGCCTCTTCGATCGTTCGTCCCGCGTGGATGTAATACGACGCCATAGTGTTCGTTCGTTCAAAAGTTCAAAAGTTCGATGTGTTTGAGTGTGTTCGAGTGTTGATGTAACGCCCGTGAAATGAAGCAAAATGTAATATTTTTTTCTCCTTTTTTTGCTCCTCCTTGCCTAGGAAAAACAACCTTTCTCCTTAAAAACTACCCGTGGTACGTACACGCGATGATGTGTGAGTATTTATGCTACTACGCTCTCTCTTTCTCTCGTTAATATTAACAACTGATGATGATAAATGCTATGTGGGTATATATAAAAGGGTTATTTTATTGCCTACTTCTTAAGCGTCGTCCATATCGTCGTCTTCCTCCAACGCCGCTTTCGCCAAAGCGATGGCCTCGTCCGCGACCTCCTTCGGTACTCTCCTAAACTCCCCCTTACTGTCCTCGCAAATCCATCCCAGCTCGCACTCAAAATCCTTATCTTTCTCGTCGTGAATTTTATATATAACTCTCGCCAACTCTTTCACGCAATCTTTGGCTAAAACTTCCCCGAACTTTAACTTTTCAATCTCCGTCTTCGCCGCCGCTTTGTTCTTCCCAATCGCGCACCCGTTCATCTTGTGACACTCTCCGCTCGGCTCTAACACGTACATGTGATACCCGTTCGAGTCTTTGGTGGCTAAAATAACCGACGCTCCAAACGGTCTCACCGACCAGTACAAAGTGAATAAGTGATAATAGTGCGCCATTCGATCGGCGAGAACGTTCGCCGGAATCGCGTCGCCGTAAAAGGACAAATAGTTCGCCGCTTCTTCTCTCGCTCGATCCACGACTGTTCTAACGTCCGGTACTAATCCAGTTCCCGCCATCCCGGCGTGTTTACTCACCGCGTGTATGCGCTTATTCGTCCCTGGCACTAACATTTTCGATTGTACCAATTTTTCCACCGCGACGACGACGCCGTCTTTACATTTGCACCCGATGGCTAAACCTCCGTTTTCAACCGCTTTACACGCGTATTCCACTTGGAAGACTTTCCCGTCCGGGGAGTACGTCGTCGTGGACAAATCGTACCCCGTGCCGATTCCAGACATTATCGTTGAAGAGACTAAATATATCTACTACGTAATAAGTGCAGCGTAAGGGGAGAAGATGATGATGTCGTTACGAGGAATGAGATCGCGCTGCTTTTCTGCTTTAAAGAAGAAATCCCACGCGTTTTTCTTCAAAGCGTCGTTTTAAAGTGGTCGTCTCTCTGCTCGCTCTCGAATTTTCGTACTTTGTCTCTCTCTCTCTCTTCTCTCTTTCTTTCTCTCTCTCTCTGAAGAAGAAGAAGAAGAAGAAGAGCGATACTAAATGTGTCTTCTATAAAAAATGAAGAGAGATCGGGAAACGACGAAAGAGTCAAATTTTTCTTCTTTTTTTTCTTCTTTTGCGGTGAAAAGTGAGACTCTTTTTGGTCTCGTTTTGAAAAGTGACTTAAAAGGATGACGTAACGTGGGCAAATCCATTTCAAAAGCTCTCCTCATTAGTATAAACGTGCAAAACACAAAAAGACGCGCGACGCAATCTCTCTCTCTCATCTCTCTCATCTCTGCAAACAACGCGTTGTTTGCGTCTTCTCCCTACTAAACTAATATCAACAACACTTTGAGCGGTTTCGCATATTTCGTATCCCTGCGCTCTCTTATAGTAAAATCAGTTTGAAGGAGTTTGAAAAGATAAAAGAAAGATAACATTTTGAAATGATGATGCGCGCTTCTCCGAGGACGACGACGACGACGACGACACCACTCCAACCGCGGAGCTTTTACATAAAAAGCAGCAGAAGGACAAGAAACGACAAAAACGAGAGAGGTCGTTTACGTTGCAAAACAAAAGCTATCACTTCTGCTACGAATAATAGTAATACTAATAAATTAAAGATATTCAAAGGCGGGAAAGATGAAATCAAACTCGGCGCGCGAGAGAATCTCTTATACATGATTGAAACGAAAAACGACGTCGGCGTGGAATCCGCGTTGGAGGAGCTGAAAACGTTATACGACGGCGAAATTGAACGACCGGCAAAATCCAGACTTTTGGAAGGGAAGTGGAAACTTTTGTGGTCGAAACAAACGAGCGGGAAGGTGAATCCGTTTCAGAAGTTATTCGCCGGGTTGGCGAAGGATACGAACTTTCAAATCGTGGAAGAGAACGGCGCGCGAGTGGTGAACGACGTCGAGGTGGCGAAGTTCTTGCGCGTGAAAGCGATAGCGCGGTCCAGCGCGGCGTCGGACGTGCGAACGAACGTGACGATTGATACGGTGGATATTAACTTGTTTGGAAAGAAAGTGAAAACGATTACGCTCGAACCGTCTCCGGGCAAAGGGATAGGGTACGTCGAGCAGTTATATTTGGACGACAAAGTTCGCGTTTCCGTCGGCAATAAAGGATCGATTTTCGTTCACGAAAGGGTTGGAACGTACGACAACGGGAGCGATTCAGACGACGACGAAAATGACGAAAATGATTCCTCGAACAACAAAAAGGAAGAGCGCTCGTTGGCGCTCGTGTAAAACAACAATGTCAATAAACCCTTTGGAGGTCGTTCAGTATTTGTGTGTAATATTATTATAGTGTACATGATGATGATGTAAAAGTTCAACTCGTCTTATTTTTCAACCGTGCGCTCTCGGATCGGAGGTAGCCACGGCGCCTCCGGTTGCCGACACCGCCACGCTCGGTGCCTCCATGATCGATTTCGCCTCAACCGGCGACGGTTGAAACCTCACTTTCGCGTACGGCAACTTCTCCTCCCCCGTTTTCAACGCGCCAATGTTCGCCTCCAACACTTCTTTCGGGAACTTCCCAATCAACGCCCCTTTACTCTTGTTCTCGCCGTCTAAAAACTCCAAGTGCGGGATCCCGTCCACGTCGTAGTCGTCCATCTCTTGCGTCCACTTCGCGTTATCGATGTTCATCATCACAAAATTCACGTCTTTTTTGTTCCCTTTCTCCACCTCAAACACGTACGGAGCGCTCGATTTGCACACTTCGCACCAATCCGCGTAAAACTCCAACACCGTCGGTTTCTCGTTCTGCAAAGCGACGTCGATATCGACCGATTCTCGTTCTAACTGCGCCAAGTTTGCCGCGACGGCGTTGATTGAATTCGAGGAACTTCCCACGCCAGTGGCGCTCATAAACGCCGCGGTACCAACTGCGAACGCCGAAATCGCCAGTTTACGACCAACCGGTAGTTCTTCTTTATCTTCTTCTTTCGTTGTTGGAGGGAGGATTTCTTCCCACTCTTGTTCGTTTTCGTCGCTTAGTTTGCTTCTGACTCCTACTCCTAAAACGTTTCTGTTCTTTAACTTCTTTAACTTCCTCTCGCGATGAGTGCTAAGAGGAGGAGTAAAAGAGGTCGAGGAGTGCAAAGAAGACGTCGCTCTCGTGATGAGAAACATCTTTTGTCTTTTATGTGTTCTGTTTTGTGAAGTAGTGTTCTTTTGGTGCATTACAAGTCTAGTCAAAAAATCTCTCATTAATGCATTCGGGGAACGTCCAACCGTCGACTCAGTCTCATGGAATACCAACCCAAAACTAAGAAGAAGAAACCTAACCCTAAGAACGGATACCAGTTACGCATGAACGCATCTTTCGGCGAAGACGCCATGACGGCGATGAGAGAACCGCCGACTAACGGGGCCAACGCTCGGGAAAGGTTGCTAAAAGTGCCGGCAAACCCGTTCACGACGCCGAGAGACTCTCTCGGCGCGGCATTGTTGACGATTAAGGATATGCCGCCCATCATGATTGGACCTAAAGATCCTCGAATCATACCCAAAGAAACGACCATGGCCCACGCGCCCGGTTTGGAGACGCGAGCGATGGAGTTGGCGATGGAGTGACACGGATACACCAAGGCGCTGAGAAAGAGCGCCCAAGTGACGAGTCTTACGATGCCGTATTTGTCGGTTAATTTAACGAACGCGAACAATTGAAAGGACATGATTGTCACTCCCATGACGGTCCCGAAAACGCCAATATCTTGCGTCTTCCATCCTAATCCACCGTTTTCGATAGACGTGGCGAGCCAAATCGGAGTGATTTCAGTCCCGGTTAAAACATTCATGGTGACCATAATCTGTAGCGAAATGGCTTGATAAATGTCTTCGTCTTTTAATAGGATCCAAATGCTCGTTCGGTCTCGTCCAGTCTTCGTAGAAGGAAACGACGATGCATCCGTCGTCGTCGTCGTAGAAGTCGTCATGGGTATCTCCGAAAACGACGACGACGAGTCTTTCTCTTGAATTAACTTAACTGTTTCCACCGCGTGTTCGGCGGAATCATCAAAATCATCGGAATCATCGTCGATGAGAGGTATCGAAACTAACTTGTCATTTTCCCCGCCAGACTCTGATCCCGATTCTTCTTCTTCTTCTTCTACCTGTGGTATGCTTTGATTCAATTTCCCCGTCTCGACCATCTCGAACGATATCGAAAAGCCGTTCGCTTTCTCTATATCTTCTCTACTGCTATTCTCTACTGCTGCTGCTGCTCTAGTTGGTGGCACAATCTTCATACAAACGAGCGCAAATACGAACGCGGGAACGGCGACGATGGTAATCCAAGACGACGATAACACGAACGGGTACTTCTCGAACAGCGCCGGACACTCTTTCCCGCCCTCGTTTTTTGTATCGTACATCTTCCAAGAAGTGCACGGAAACGCTAAAAAACTCGCAATCGCCGGCGCGATCGATGTTCCTAACCCGTACGCCAGACCCGTCGTACCGAACGCCCTGTTCGCATTCGTCTTATCTGAAATCAACGATAACGACGGTTTCACTAAAACGACAATCCCGTCGAAAAATCCGCTCAAACTCCTCACCCAAACCGCTTGCGTGTACGTCTCGGCGAAACCAAACGCCAAGTTAATCGCGGCTACGAATATCACCGACACCAAAATATTAAACTTGAACCCAATCCTATCCCCCGAACGCCCCCACATATAACTGCTCATCGCGCTAAAAAACGGTTTCGAGGCAATCAATAACCCGCATCTCAACGCCGCTTTCGCCTCGTCTTCTTTAACGTTGTTTCTGTCGAAATTCTTCACCATGAATATCCCAGTCGAGAAGATGAACGTGGAGGACATGATGGAAATCAACGAGCACGATTGGATGGCAATCACCGTCGTCCAATCCAGCGTCGTTATTTGTTTCTTCTTCGTCTTCTTCTTCTCGTCGTCGTCGTCCATTTTGTTCTTCGTCTTCTTCTTTAACTTCTTCTCTCTTTTCCCGACGATGGCGGAGAACGACAGAAGCGAGGACGAGCGAAACATATTATTACCGCGTCGTCGTCATCATCTCGTTTGAATAAACGTTCATAAAAAGATGTTGTTGAAATTGTTGTTCTGAGGATGATGATTTGCTTTCTTCTGTATAATGAGTGCGTTTACTGTTGTCGTGCGCGTGTTAAGGTGTGTGATGGATAATACTACACTCCCAAGACTAAAAATGTAAAGTTGGAAACGAGAACGAAAAAAACACTTACGTCGACACCAAAAAACTCTCTTAAATTCTCTTCAGATTAAAAACAACGAGAAAGACTTCAGATCCTTATTATATCACAGGAGGAGTACGCGCGAGACAGAGACAACATTTTTAACGTTTATTATTATTCAAACGAGACGACGATGATGACGACGATTTCGACGATTTCGACGACGAGAAGCGTCGCAACTTTTGTTGCGTCGTCGTCTGCGACAACAACAACGACAACGAGAAGAACAAAAACTTTAACGACACAGAAGATGAGGACGACGCAAAACACGATGAACGTGATGTTGAACGGGAGACAGAGGAGGAGACAGAGGAAAAGGAAGGACAACAGAGGTGCGAATAAAACTGCGTGTTCCTCCTCTTCTTCCTCCTCTTCTCCGTTATCATCCTCTTTCGACGACGACGACGAGGAGATCTCAAAAAATCTAACCGCAACGCTCGATGAGCTTCTGGTGCCGTTTTTAGCCCTGAGACGAGGCTCGAGGTTCGCGCACCAAGAGTTTGTGATGGCGGCGACGGAGGCGTACGACGAGGCGATTTCGCTGGGGAAGTTGAAAACGGAAACGTACGTGTTAGGTTTGAACAGCAATATCAGCAGTAAAAGTAGTAAAAGTAGTAATAACGGATCGTTAGGGACGAGCGAACAAGAGGCGTTTTTGAGTCATCTGAGCATGGTGTATTGCACGCTGCATTACATGGGACGAGCTTCGAAGAAAACGGACGCGTTTTTAGTCGATCCGGAGAAAGATAAGGAACTTAAAGGGATTTTAGGGTACATTAAAATGACACACACGAACCGAGACGAAAACGGAATCACGTTGAAACGCATGGAGTTTGAACAAAGACGAGTGCTGAACGCGAGCGAACCGAACGAAGATCCGAGAAAGTATTCGAAATGGGATAATTCGAGCGGGAGGAATCCGAACGCGAAAGTGAACGACGTGAGACAGATAACGCCCGGAATTCTGTTGATGCGAACGAACGCGAGATTGAGTTTACTCGCGAAAGAGATGGTGGAAGGACCGGAAGGGAGGAAGAAGGATTTGCCGGAGGTTTCCGAGGACGAAGGAGAAGCTGTCCCGACCGCAACGACGACGACGACGACGAGTCGAACAATAGAACCGCAATTGGCTTTAGAATGGAGCTTCAGACCTACAAACGATCCTGAGTTGTTGTTGAAACGAACTCTCGCCGCGAGAGCTTTAACTGCGTTTTTTTCAGTCTTGACTGCGCACCCGAAAGGCTTGAAGGCGTTTTCGTTAGCGTGCGTAGAGGCGTACGAGGCGAACATTTCCGCAGAGGAGCTCGTGCAATCCGTTACTGCGGCTGAGTTTGATTGCGAAGCGACGACGAGAGGCATGTTTGGTAAAGGTGCGGACGCGCCAAAACTCTTTGCCGGGTTCGTTTCTGCGGCGTATTTAACCGCCGAGTACCGATTAGAACAGGAAAACAAACAACAGACGGAGAAGAAGAAAACCTTTGCGTTTGCGAATCCGCCTCGATGGGAAGAGATTGATTTATCTTCGAGCAACGGTCAAGACGATATCGAGTCTAGGAAGAAAGGCAACGCGTACGATTATAACTTTGAGTTCGACGAAGGGAGACAGATTAAATATTTGGAAGGTTTCAAAACCTCCATCGCGCGATGGGTATCGATCGGCGAAAAGGAACTCTTCGCGGACGTTTCCATCAGCTTGTCCGTGGACGAAGACAACGACGAGTATGATTTCGATGCCGCGTTTAAAACAGCCGCGGCGAAACAACGTCAAAACATGGCGGGGGCGCCTTTTGCCGATGACGACGATTCTCTTTCCTCTTCTTCGACGTACCAACCAAGCGAAGACGACGAACCGGTTTTAGACGTCAACGCGCTTTACGCCAAACTCTTGTTCGAGGTTTCCGGATACATAGGAAACCAAAGCGACCAACCAAAAGTGGCTGCGCTTTTACAAGCGTACACGCAAAAGATATTAAACGCGCCAATCGTCCAACCGCCGTCGTTGTCGCAAAAATCATACGATCCGGAATCCGGCGAATTCCTCGCCGTCCGAGCAGCGCGAGACGACGACGATCAAAACGACGACGATCTCTCTTTCAAACGTAACGCAAATAATGATTTCTTCGCGCAAAGTTCGATCACTTTAGCTTCTTTGAACGTTCAGCGTGCCATTTGCTCGTTCGTATTGAAAGAAATGTCTAATAAATCATCATAAAAAGAGATTGTGATGCCAACAATTTTTACATGTAAAAGAGTACTAAAAATAGAGAAAGAAAGACATGCAAAATCATTTTTTTAAATTTCCTTCAAAACGTCTCATTTTTTTTCCCTCCTCTCGCTTATTACGTTTTAATACAACTAATAATAACAACAACAACATGAGACGAAAGAATCCACACCCGCAGCGCGCGGTGAACGCCGGGACGGTTTTGAGGGTGGTGAGGGGTAGGAGAGAAGAAGAGGGAGAAGAAGAGGGAGAAGAACCGGTGTTGTGTTTGAGGATTCCTGACGAGGATGATTTCAACGAGGCAAATCATCAGATACAAAAAGAAGACGAAGAAGAGGGAGAAGAAGAAGAAGAAGAAGAGATAACTGTTAGGAAAGGAACGAAGAGAAAGAGAGGGCACGAGTGCGATGTTTGCGAGAAGATGTTTACAGCACCATCCTACTTGGCCAGACACATGCGTACTCACACGAACGAGAAACCGTACGAATGTGATGTGTGCGAGGAGCGTTTTAGTGATTCTAGTCATTTGACAAGACACATGCGTGTTCACACGAACGAGAAACCGTTTGAATGTGATGTTTGTGATAAAGCTTTTCGTAATTCTAGTAATTTGAAAGTCCACATGCGTATTCACACGAACGAGAAACGGTATGAATGCGATGTGTGCGATAAAGCTTTTCGTCATTCTAATGGTTTGAAAAGGCACATGCGCATTCACACGAACGAGAAACCGTATGAATGCGATGTGTGCGATAAAGCTTTTCGTCATTCTGATACTTTGAAAAGGCACAAGCGCACTCAACATTAGCTGCTCATTTGTAGTTCTAAAAGTATACACATACACGTCGTAAATTCATCATCACAGATACTGAACAAGGACTATCACATTGCAGTTTTCCACACAAAATTTCTAAAAAGTCTTGTAAGAGTAGAAACTCATTTAAGGAACACTATCGCGCGAAAAGAAGAACGATGATGCCGACGATTTCAGTAAAACGTGCGGTCAAAGTCTTTCTGTTCTTCTTCTTCTTCTCGTTGACGACGACGTTCGTTTTTGCTGACGACGAAAACAACAATTCAAACTCGACTTTGATGAATTCCAAAAATGAAGCCGCGCATCAACTTCCTCTCATCACAACCACCACCACGGAAAAAGAAGAAGACAACAACAAAGAAGAAGAAAGAGAAGCGGAGGTTGGAAAAAGAGAGAAACACGACGACGAACGAGGAGAAGGAGAAACGAAGAAAACGTTCAACATATTTTCCGGTCCCGCGTACCAGGGGTGTTGCCCAAATTCGTCGTCTTTGCTCTCCTGTTGCGAGGAGGAAGGCGGATGTTGCTCGAAAACGGGAACGACGACGCTCTTGGATTGTTGCTTTTCGAACCCAATGGATGAGGTGGATTTGACCGAGGATAAAGAAGAAGAAGATCGAAAGGAGAAGACGAACCCCGAGGAAGAAGGAGCTCAAGTAGAGATGACTTTAACGAATCAACAAAACGATGATGATATCAGCGAGGACGAAAGAGAGGACGTGGAGAGTTTGGTAGAAGCCACGACCTACTGGCCGGGCGGGAATCGTCGGTTTACGTGGGAGAATCTGAACGTGCCAATGCCTTCAGCTGTAAAGAAGATCATCGCTGAGAGGAAAGAAACAGAAGAAGATCAAGAAGAAGAAAAAGGTGTCCAAGAAGAGATTAACACGAACGCGGCGCCAACCGGGCAAGAAGAAGAAGAAGAAGAAACAAGAAAGACATTCAAAACGTTACTCGATATTTCCTCGTTCAAAATGAGCAAGAACGAAGTACTTCAAGGCGCCTTAGGATTCGGTATTTTCGTCATTGTAGCGTCATATATTGTTGGTGCTACGTATACGAGAGAGGATGGACGAGAGATTAGCGGGAACGCGAGAGGTTGGTCGGGCGTGCGCCAAGAAAGAGAAAGCTTATACGACTCGGCGTTCAAGGCGTACGCGAGCGTGTAGAGGAAGGGACATCGAACGTGCTCATCAGTCGATGACTTTATAGTTTTAGTAGTAGAAATGATGATTATTAATATGGTAGTTTAGTATATAGGATACTCGGTTTATGCTTCTCATTTTCTTCTTCTTCTTCTCTACTTGGTACATTCTCTCGCAAAACATGTTTTCACAAAAATTACGTTTTTTACGCAGATTCAACTTCTTCGATGGCAGCGTGCGTCGTGACCAAGTTACGATCGCCGTACACGTTGTCGACTCTAGCATTCGTCGGCCAGAATTTGGACTGACTGACCCAGTCCGCCGGGAAGACGGCATCTTGCTTGGAGTACGGTCTGTCCCACTCGCCGGCGATGGACGCCGCCGTGTGTGGCGCTCTCGTCAAGAGGTTGTTCTCCTTGTCAGCGGCACCGGATTCGATGTCCGCGATTTCCTTACGGATAGCAATCATCGCGTTGCAAAATCTGTCCAATTCTTGCTTAGACTCGGATTCAGTCGGCTCAATCATGAGCGTACCGGAGACCGGCCACGACATGGTCGGCGAGTGGTAGCCGTAATCCATCAATCTCTTCGCGATGTCTTCGACTTCAACGCCAGCGGTGTCCTTCAACGGACGCATGTCCAAGATGAACTCGTGCGCACACGTGCCGTTCTTACCCTTGAACAAAACCGGGTAGTGGTTCTCCAAGCGCTTCGCCATGTAGTTGGCATTCAAGATGGCTCTTTCAGAGGCAACCTTTAAGCCTTCGGCGCCCATCATGCTGATGTACGCGTAAGAAATCGGCAAGATCAACGCAGAACCGTACGGAGCCGCGGAGACGGTGCCGAACGGCTTGTCCCCACCAACTGGCAAGGCACCGAAGTCCTTCTCGGACGGGTGGTTTGGCATGAACGGCATCAAGTGCGCCTTGATACCAATCGGTCCCATACCCGGGCCACCGCCACCGTGCGGGATGCAAAACGTTTTGTGCAAGTTCAAGTGGCAAACATCCGCGCCAATGAAGCCCGGGGACGTCAAGCCAACTTGAGCGTTCATGTTCGCACCATCCATGTACACTTGACCGCCGTGCGCGTGGATCGTATCGCAAATCTCACGAATACCGTCTTCGTAGACACCGTGCGTGGACGGATACGTGATCATCAACGCCGCGAGGTTCGCAGAGTGCTTCTCCGCAGCCGCCTTCAATTCGTCCATGTTGACGTTACCGGCTTCATCGGTACCGATAACAACAATTTTCATGCCGCACATGGCCGCCGACGCCGGGTTAGTGCCGTGCGCAGAAACCGGGATGATGCACACGTCTCTGTGGTGATCACCGCGAGATTGGTGGTACGCTCTGATGGCCATCAAACCGGCGTATTCACCGGAAGCACCAGAGTTTGGTTGCAATGAAACGTCGTCGAAGCCGGTGATGTTGGCCAATTGCTTGGTCAAATCTCTAAACATCTCGGCGTAACCTTCAGCTTGTTCTTTCGGCGCAAACGGGTGAATGTTGGCGAGTTCCGGCCACGTGATCGGAGCCATTTCGGTCGTCGCGTTCAACTTCATGGTGCACGAACCCAACGCAATCATGGAGTGAACCAAGGACAAATCTTTCTGTTCCAATCTCGCGATATATCTCACCATTTCGTGCTCGGAGTGATAGACGTTGAACACCGGGTGCGTCAAGTACTTGGACTTTCTGGTAAACTTCGTTTCTTCAACGTTCACGGACGGTGCCAAGGACGACGCGGAGAAATCCGTCGACTTGCCGCCGTTAAACGCCTTGAACAAATCGTCGACATCTTCCAACGTGGTCGTTTCGTCAAACGCGACGGCGACGTGGTCGTTATCTAACTTACGGATGTTGATTTCCGCCTTGGCGCACGAGGCGACGACGGCATCCGCGCCGCTCGGGCATTTCAAAGTCACCGTGTCAAAGTACGGGTTCGCCGGCCCTTGGAAGCCCATCTTCGTGGCGCCTGCTTCGAAGATCTTGGCCAAGCCGTGCGCCTTCTTGGCGATGTCGTCCAAGCCTTTCGGGCCGTGGTAGATGGCGTACATCGCCGCCATGTTCGCCAACAACGCTTGCGCCGTGCAAATGTTCGACGTCGCTTTGTCTCTGCGAATGTGCTGTTCTCTCGTTTGCATCGCCATTCTCAAGCACGGGTTCCCATCCGCATCGACGGAAATACCGATAATTCTCCCTGGCATCAAACGCTTGTACTCTTCCGTGGTCGCCAAGAAGCCCGCGTGCGGACCGCCGTAGCCCAACGGCACGCCAAATCTTTGCGCAGAGCCGACAACCATGTCCGCGCCCCACTCTCCCGGAGGCTTCAATTGCGTCAAAGCCAAGATATCGCACGCAGCGACAACCTTCATGCCCCCTTTGTGCGCTTTTTCGACAACGTCGGAGTAATCCAAGACGGAGCCGTCCGTCGCCGGGTACTGCACCATAACGCCGCACACTTGCTTGTCGTTGTAATCAAAAGTCGCTTCATCGCCGACGACAATTTCCAAACCCAAACCGTCCGCTCTCGTTCGGCAAATTTCGATCGTTTGCGGGTGGCACTTGTTCGAAACGTAAAACTTCGGCTTCTTACCTCTCGCGATGGCGGAGCACATCGTCATCGCCTCCGCCGCCGCGGTCCCTTCGTCCAACAAAGAAGAGTTGGACAACGGCATCTTCGTCAAATCAGAAATCATGGTTTGAAAGTTCAACAACGATTCCAAACGACCTTGGGAGATTTCCGCTTGGTACGGCGTGTATTGCGTGTACCAACCCGGATTCTCCAAGATGTTTCTCAAAATCACTTGCGGCACGTGCGTTCCGTGGTAGCCGGTACCCAAATAGTTCTTGAAGACTTTGTTCTTACCCGCCATCTTCTTGAACATGTCCAAAAACTCAGTCTCGGAATAGCCTCTGTTGTATTCCTCGGAACCTAAGTTCAACGCTTGCGGCGCTTTGATGTTATCTGGCACCGTCGCGTCGATGAGTTCTCGCACAGACTTGAACCCAACGAAGCGAGCCATCTCTTCGGCTTCTTCCTTGGACGCCGAGTTGTGTCTGCGTTCGAACGTATCCAACGGACCTAAAGATTCCACCGAGATTTGTCTCGAGAAAATCTTGTTGAAGGATTGGGAGGTGTTGTTGTTCTTCAACGCCGCGGAGACGACTTTCACCTTACCGCTCGTTAAAGAAGAAGTGGATCCGATGGTTTTCGTCGAGAACAACGACGTCGACGATGCGGCTCCTCCGAAAGAAGATGAAGAAGAAGAAGCTGGTTGCGCCAACGCGCGGCGGAGGAGTTGAGAAACACCACGGCGTGACATGATGTTAATAAAAGAGAGCGAGTGAGAAAGAAAGCAAAGGCGACTAGTGCTTCTTATTCTTAGAAAGCGCGCGCGTTTACTTTATGTAGAGTTGTTAAAACGGATATCTCATCTAATCTTTTTTTTTCTTTCTCTCCTAAACGACGGTTGCGGAAGAGCCACGTCGTCGACTTTTTTACTTTTTTTAGGCGGAAAGAGAAGAGATCTTCCCTTGTTTTCGGAAAAAAAAAGAAAGGCTCCCTCCTCGACACAGAAAGGAAAAAAAAGGATCGAACGAACAAGAAGTAGTTTTTTTGCAGAAAAGTAACATCACAGTATATTATTCCTCTAATTTACGCATCAAAATCTCATCGGTCAACGTCGGATTAGCTCTCCCACCGCTTTCTCTTAAACACGCGCCGACGAAGAAACCTTTCAACTTTGTCTTCCCCGATCGGTACTGCTCGAGCTGGTTTGGATTCATATCCAAGACTTTTTGAACAATCTTTTCAATCTCTTTCGGGTCGCTTATTTGCATCAAGCCTTTCTCTTCGACGAGTTTACGAGGAGAACCGCCGTCGAGTAACAACTCGGGCAAGATGTCTTTGCCGATTTTGCCGGAAATCTCGCCGTTTTCAATGAGGAAGCAAAACTCCGCGATTTCCTCTGGATTTAACTTTAAATCGTACGGCGTGGCTAACTTTTCGTTCTTTACGAAGGCTAATAAGTCGTTCGTTAACCAGTTCGCGGCTTGTTTCGAGATGTTGACTTCTTTTTCTTCGCTACTTCTAGAACTATTCGCGGATAAAATCTCGTCGTAAAAGCGAACCAAGTTTTCATCCTCCACGAGAACTTGTACGTCCCCGTTCGGTAACCCTAACGCTTTATACCTGTCGCGAATTTCGTTCGGTAACTCTGGCATTTCCTTTCGAACGTTCGCGACGTACGCTTGCGAACACACGAGTGGATTTAAATCCGGTTCGGGGAAGTAGCGGTAATCCGCCAAGCCCTCTTTTTTGCGCATAGTCACCGTTCGCTGATTTTGGTCGTCCCACGTTCTCGTTTCTTGAACAATCTCATCGCCTCGTCCTTCCTTGTACAGCTTTTCCTGTCTCTCGATTTCGTAATCGATCGCTCGAGCCATCGCGTTGAACGAGTTCATATTTTTCACCTCGACTTTCGTGCCGAATCGTTTTCTCCCGACTGGTTTTACGCTCACGTTGACGTCGCATCGCATGGAGCCTTCGTTCAAGTTCCCATCTGAGGCTTTTAAATATCGAACGATTCTTCGCAACTCTTGACCGTAGGCAGAAACCTCCTTCCCGTTTTTAAAGTCCGGTTCGGTGACAATCTCTAACAAAGCGACACCGGCTCGGTTATAATCCGCCAACGAGTGCGTCGCCGTGGAGACGTTCCCGGATCCGCCCACGTGGTTCAATTTCCCCGCGTCTTCCTCTAAATGCGCGCGCGTAATCCCAATCGTCGCTTCTCCCCCGCCTTCTTCCACTGGAATGACAACTTTAATATTCCCGTGTTCGCACAACGGCTCGTCGAACTGAGAAATCTGGTACCCTTTCGGCAAGTCCGGATAAAAATATTGCTTCCTATCAAACTTGCTCACCTCGCGGATTTTACAATTCAACGCGACACCAATCTGCACGCCTTTCTCCACAACCTCTTCGCTCAGTTTCGGGTACGTCCCGGGATGTCCCATGCATATCGGACAAATCTGCGTGTTCGCGTTCGCGCCGTAAGAATATTGACACCCGCAAAACGCCTTCGTTTTCGTTTGCAACTGCACGTGCGTTTCGATACCAATCGTCGGTTCGAACTTAGTGTTCGCATCGATCGGGAAATCTTCGGTATCGTCGATTAATTCCGACTGTTCTAACGCCGAGAGGTGAAGTTGTTCTCCTTCTGTTTTCGTCCCCGATGCTGCCGCGTTTGTTGTCGCGCTTCTTCTCCTCCTCCTTCGTTGTTGTTGTCTCGTTTCTTCTCGTTGGTGGAAAATCGTCGCTTCTTTCTTATTGTTCTTATTGTTGTTGTTCTTTTTTGCACTCCTCCTAAAGCGCGAAGAAGACAAAGAAGACAAAGAAGTGGTAGTACTCGTGGTATTATTCATCATAGTTGCCATCATCGTCTCAATCGTCGTCGTCTGAATCGTCTGAATCGTCGTCGTCAAAGAGCACCTTTTTTTCTGCCGTCGCTTTTTTTATCCAAAACTTATGGTTTTTCCCTTTCGACTTTGCTCCATTATTAATATAGTTACACACACGATACCAGTATATATACAAACCATCAATCGGCGATGGAGCAAATGAAACATTTCGTTGACACAGGCACGACCGTTCGCGTGTCTGTCACGGATGGACGCGTATTCACGGGGACGTTAGGGTGCGTCGATAAACAGTTGAACGTGGTGTTAATCAACGCCACGGAGACGTTTAAGAAGAAGAAGAAGAAGAGCAAAAGAGGAGGAAAAGAGAAGGAAAAGAGAGAAAACGAAGAGAAGGAAGAAGAGAACAACCGCGATGATGATGTTGAGACGAGCAGTAGCAGTAGTCCACGAGTGATTAACATGGCCCTGATTGCGAGAGAACACCGCGTGAAAATGGAACGGCTCGAGTTCGAGCAAGAAGAAAAGGAAAAGGAAAAGGAGGAGGCGAATACTAAAAGTCTCCTCGAAAGCGCTCTGGAAAGTGGATTGAGAATACTGTAGTAAAATTACGAAGAATACTCGAGCGAGAGCAGCGTAGTAGAGAGGTTAGCATCGTAGAATAGCGATCCGTAGTAGTTTAGAAATAGCAATGCATACAATACGGACTCTCTGTCATCAGAGGAGTGTATCTCGACTTAAAAATCACTTTTTTGGTCCGTGTTTTTTTTTCGCGAAAAGACTGCTCGAATGAAAATTTCTCTCATCTGATCACGAGTTCTAATTTTCTCCATTAAATTAATTAAGAAGAGCAAAAGAGACGCGCTCTTGCTTATTTACACACACACATCGAGAAGATCTTTCTCTGTTCAAGTGATACAGCATATAATAAATAAAAATGGCCAACGTGTTGCTCCCGTCTTGGATGTGCATGGGGCCGAGACACAACAACAGTTCGTACTCGAAATCTATCGACCCGAGCACGAGTTTGACGTTTGTGAGTTACAACATTCTCGCGGACGCTTTGAGTGGGAACGAGGCTGGGTTTTCCTCGGAGAACGAGGACTTGGTGTTCGAGAACAGAGCGGGGAAAATATTGAAGAAGATTTTCCCGAGAGAAGACAAAGAAGACAAAGAAGACAACAACAACAACGAGAATGATTCGACGTCCAATCCAGACGTGATTTGCGTCCAAGAGTGCGACCATTATTACGATTTTTTCGAACCGGAGATGCAAAAGAGAGGGTATTTTGGCATCTATCGCGAAGATAAGTGGTCGCCGTGCCAAAAGTTTTCCAACGAGTTGAAAGATGGTCTGGCTATATTTTGTAAGCGGGAAACGGTGGAGTTGGTCGGGATGCACGTCTCGACGACGGCGGAAACGAAGGAGCAAGACGCCAAAGTGTTGTTCGCGCGGTTGATCATGAAGAAGTCATTGACGAGACAAGAAGTGGTGGTGATCAACGCGCACTTGGAGAGCGGGCAGTCGCCGGATAAAGTGGTGACCAGAGTAAATCAAGCGAAGGAGATGTGCTCGAGATTGAACGCGTTTTGCGTGGCGCAATGTTCGAACATCAACACCGTGCAGATTGTGGTGTGCGGCGATTTTAACGCCACGCCGGAGGAGCCGTGCATGGAGCACTTGAGAGGGAGAGGTTTAAAATCCGCGTACGAGGATTTAGAAACGAGCAATAGCAGTAAGAATGGAGAACAAGAACAACAACAATTAGAAGGAGAGGAGCCGTTTTTTACGACGTTTAAAACCAGACTCGGTTTCTTCAAGAACGGAACGAGTAAACGAGTGTCGGATTATATCATGTACTCCGCGCACAGAGGCGCAAAGATTGTTTCTAGAGTAGAGCCGCAACAAAGCGGGTTTGGAGAAGGGGTCGTGGGGTTACCGTCGAAAACGCAACCGAGCGATCACTTGTGCTTGAGATCGCGATTGAGTTTTGAACATCCCATCGTCGCGACGCCGACTTCGAACGGTGGCGCTCAGGCGAAGTAAACTTCTTATAAAGAGAGAGAGAGAGAAAGAGAGATTTTAAAATCAGTATAAAGGTAGTAATCTACGCTTTACTTACCTGGTACTTTTTGTTATACATACCGTTACTATCTATCTGTATTCCGTGTCAGTATGTCTATTTGTCTCTAACTCTAGGATATCTAACGCGTCGTCCTTTCATCACAAAAACACTTTCAATCGTTCGTGCGAATCTGCATCAACCGCGAATCTTCTCTTGTTTTCGTCCATCCAAAGAATTTGAGCGCCAACGTTTCTCGCGTTGTTGACGGCATCTTGGAACTGATTGCCTTGCATTGGGAAATCCGTGTACATGACGCAATCATCGGCTTTCACTCTGTACAAATCGCGCGCCCAGAGACGGATTTGGTCGCACACCGTCGGCGGTACCGCCGGATGGTTTGGTCTCTTACCGATCGTACACCTCGGGTGCGCTCGCGTTTGGAGATAGTTTACGATTTGATCGGGCGATATACCGGCACGCATGGCGTCTAGAATAGAATCTCGCGTAATCATACCGACGTACGCGTTTGGAAGTTTGTAATCCGGTCGAGTGAATAGACGTAAAACTTCCGTTTCTAGTTCAGAGTGTGTGTATGCGTACACTCTGAAATTCGTCTCCACGATGATGTGTCCGTCGATGCGCGCTAACGCCGATTTCGCCGAAGACGTCGTCGAAACGCTCGATAAACCAGCCGATAAAACGGTAGGCACGTACCAGTTGTTGTCGTTTTCATCGTCTTCATTTTCGTATAAAACGCCTAAAGCGCTTAAATGACTCGCCACGCGTCTTTCCGCCTCGGAGAGATTCGCTTTGGAATATTTGCGCCCCGGGTGTTGAAACGAAAGTCGAACTAAAAACGCCATGGCAGCGGCGGATGATTCGTCGCTCTTGAGTTTGTGTTGTTGCTTTTCATCTTCTCCATTCGTTTCCATCTTGTCGCCCTCGCCGTTTTCTTCGTTTGTTGTTTTATTCTTCATCTTCTTCTCGAAATCTCCGCCTCTCGCGTACCTCGCCAATAAGATCCAAATCTGCTCCGACGTCGCGCCTAACAGAAACGAGAATCCCTCGCTCGTAATTCGTCCATCTTTCGTAATCAGTCTCGCCGCGTAGAACAACTTTCGCAAGTGCAGAGCGTGTTGCGCCCCCGCGCCGCCGTCTCCTTTCTTCTTCATCATCTTCTTCTTCTTTCTCTTCTTCTCCACGGACGCCTCGGACGTCAACTCGAGCAACACCGTCTCCCATCGACTCTTCGCGTAGTGATCTAAAAACCCCGCATCTTCTTCATTAAACCGAGTGGTTGTGGTAGATGTAGTATTCGTCGTTTTTACGTTCGCCTTCTTCTTCTTCTTCTTTTCTCCTTCGTTTTCTTTCTCTTCTTCTTCGTCGTCTAAATCCTCGAAACCTCTCTCGATTGCTCGTTTCACGTGTTTCCGGAAGTGTTCGTGGACGATAAACCCTCCTCCTTTGGAAGCGTTTTCCTCCTTCTTCCCTTCTTCTTCTGAAGAGTGCGATTCAACTTCCACGAACGCTCTGAGTTGCACCAACCTTTCAATCGCCATCTCGTGCGCTGTTTCGCACCCTCTCTTCGTCCACGAGGCGAGCATTTCGTGCGCGATCACAGAGTGTAACGGTAAAAACACGCATCGCATGATGTATTGTTTCGCCAACGGCGTCAACGCTCGTAACACCGCCAAGGTCGCCCACGGGGAAATCGTATACAAGTGGTTGATTTTCTCCTCGGATAAGTGCGCGAAGAACTCCACGAACGCTGACTGAGATGACCCAAAAGACGAGGACGAGGATGATTGAGAAAACGAACCCGTCATCGTGTGAAATTCACTCAAAAATCTATCGAGAGTTTCGCTCCCTCTTTCTCTTCTTTTACAAAAAGAGAGAGAAAGAGAGAACGAAGCAAAAGAGATTTTTTGCGTCAGAAAAAAGTGGTGAGAGTTGACTCTTTTCAACCAACACACTCCTCTCTTTTTTTTTATCCATGTATCATCTGTTGTCTTAAATGAAGCAAAACAACGCATTGAACAGTCATTCAGACGACGATTCAGACGACGACGACCTGTACTCTTCTTCTTCCTCCGATGAAAACGAGGACGATGAAAAGAAGACGACAACAACATCCAAGAAGAAAAAAGCATTCTTCGGAATCGCGAACGAAAATCTCGTCTGCGTCGGGTGTCGAGAGATGAACAGTCCGTGCTTCTCCCAGGGTTTGTGCTTAGACCCGACGGTGATTGAATTACTCGACGATGGAAGTAACGACAACACTAAAGGAGGAGAGAGTTTGTTCTTGATCGAAGGACAACTGGTGAAATCCGTCGGCGAGGAGTGGAAAGCGACGAGTTTAGTCTACTCTCGTGCGACGACAGTTAAGAAGACGAAAGAGGAGGAAGAGTTTGAGAATCCGCTGAAGAAGAGGAGTAAAGAAGAAGATGACGACGATGAACTTTTAGATGGTACAAGAAGACTTTCGGGAGAGCAACCACCAAAGACGGTTGAATCTTCTACTACCGATGATACCTCTGCGACTGCCGCCGCCGGTGGAGGCAAAACGCCGCATCCGCTGATTGCGTTGGGTTTACCCGCCGACGTCGAGGAGGCGAAAGCGTATTTGAAACGAATCAACGCGGAGACTATCCCGCACGGCAACCATCGCGATTTTTTGTACAAGAACCACTTGTTGCATTTTTACGAGAGAAGAAGACAGAAGGACGGAGGACAAGAAGAAGAAGAAGACGAAGAGGATGGCATGTGCGGGAGCGACTGCCGAGAGCAACACGGAGGGAGCGGCAAACGTTTTAGCAACGTCGAGGATCACGGGCGAATCGAGGCGGTGATTCGACGTCAGAGGAAAGGACACGAGCAAAATCTCGGTGGAGGTGATTACGTGCCTTTGCAACGAAGTAGCGCGCGAGCGAACGGAAAAGAAAATGAAAGCAAAGAAGAAGAAGAAAGAGAAGAAAATCAAAAGGATACCGTCGTAGATATACGTCAAATCGTCGAGCACGAGCGTCGAGGCGGTAACGAAGTCGCCTCGCAAACGCGATTCAAAGTCGAAGGTATCTGTTGCCCGAGCGAAGTGCCTTTGATCCATAACATTTTAGATTCAATGTCCGGCGTGAGAGACGTAAAAGTCATAGTTCCGACGAAAATGGTTTTAGTGGAGCACGCGAAATCGTACGCACCGGTTGAGTTATTGGTCGACGCTTTGAACGCGGCGCATTTACGCGCATCCGTCGCGGACGTGGATTATTACGACCAAAAGAATGGCGGAGCAACATCAAAATTTCACGCGATTATGGTCAACTTACCCGGGCCGAAGATTCTGTTGGCGTGTTTATTTACTGTCGTCAGTTTGTTGCACTTTATAAAAGACGATCGAGGCGTTTTTGAACACTTCAAATGGGTTGCTTTAGGCGCCATCGCGGTTGGATTACCGGAAATTCTTTTGAAATCGTACGGGTCGTTGCGAATGCGCGTGGTTGATATAAACACGCTAATGGCAATCGCCATCGCCGGTGCTGTCGCTTTACAGGATTTCTTCGAAGCTGCCGCGGTGGTGAGTTTATTCACCTTGTCCGAATGGCTCGAGTCTCGCGCTATGGCAAAAACGTCGGACGCCATGAGCGCCGTGCTCGCTTTGCGCGTGGACGAAGCTGAGCTCGTCAATAAAGACGACCAAACTACACAGAAAGTCGCGGTTGAATCTGTGAATGTTGACGCAATCGTTCGCGTTCGACCGGGCGCACGCGTTCCACTCGATGGTATCGTTGTCGATGGCTCGACTGCTATCGACGAGAGCGCGTTGACTGGGGAATCAAAACCGGTTTCGAAAACCGTCGATTCGCAGGTCTTTGGTGGCACCGTGAACCAAAAAGGATCTATCGACGTCCGCGTGACATCGGTATCCGTAGACTCGGCGTATTCGAGGCTCATTCGGTTAGTCGAGGAAGCGCAGTCCATGCGCTCCTCGGCCGAACGAATGATTGAAACGTTCGCGAAATGGTACACTCCAATCGTCATATTAGCCGCGTTACTTTACGGCGTCATACCGGTTTTGATTTCCACAGATAACGCGAAAGAGTCGTTGTATACCGCGTGCGTTTTATTAGTCATCGCGTGTCCGTGTGCGCTCGTGTTGTCCACACCCGTCGTTTCCGTGTGCGGCTTAACCGTGTGCGCAAAACGCGGCGTCGTGGTGAAAGGTTCACAATTCTTGGAAAGATTGGGACAGTTGAAAACGATGTATATCGACAAAACGGGCACTTTGACCACGGGGACATTTGAAATGACGGAAGTGAAACTAGCAACGCCGCCGAGTGAAGACGCGAGCACACCACGTCCGGCGTTGGGCGTTGGCGCGCTACTACGCTGGGTGTGTGCGGTGGAGTCGAAATCGTCGCACCCGTTGGCGTTTGCGATTCAAAAGAACGCGGGTGCGGCTGTTCGCGTCGCGGCGAGACAGTGTGTGGTGACGAATTACGAACAAATCGACGGCGTCGGCGTGCGAGCGATGGTCGATAACGTTTTAGTTGAACTCGGGAACGAAAAATTGGCCGAAAAGAAACTGTGGACATTGTCTGATTTGAAGTTGTATGAGACGGCTATTCGATGGGAAACAGAAATTGGCGCGACGGTGGTTTGGGTTGGCATCAACGGCAAACTTGGCGGTATTTTGAAAGCAGAAGATTCGTTGAGGCCGAGTGCGAAAGATGCGATTGCGAAATTACAGAAATCATCGATCGACGTGATCATCTTAACCGGCGATAACAAAGGCGCGGCGGAGATGTGCGCCAAAAATGTCGGCATCGATGTGCACACGAACGTGTTCAGCTCGCTGACACCGAACGAGAAACTGAATAGGATTACTGAGGAGGTTCAAAAGCAAGAGAAAGAGTTAGTGGCGCGAAAAAAAACAATCTTCCGAACGTCTGGACGTGGTACAATTGCGATGGTTGGTGACGGCATAAACGACGCGCCGGCGTTATCGGCAGCGGACGTTGGCGTTGCCATGGGCGTTGCCGGAACCGCGGCAGCGATGGAGACCGCTCCAGTCGCATTATTGACGAACGATTTGAGTCGTCTCGCGGATACGATTTATATCGGAAGAAGATGCGTCTTGAAGATTCGACAAAACATTTTCTTTTCGGTGACGACAAAATTAGTCGTTTTAGGCCTGACTTTTGCCGGTTTGGCTGGGTTGTGGCAAGCCGTCGTCGTGGACGTCGGGAGCGCGTTGGTCGTCATTTTCAACGGCATGTCGATTTTGCGCGAAGCGGAGAAGGATGACGCGAGACGAAACAAGATTTCACACGAAATTGGCGTTAAATTTGCGGAAGAAGAAAAGGAGAAACAGAAACTGTTGGCGGAGCGGCAACAAGTACATTCGCACGGTCATTCGCAACAAGTGCATTCGCACGGTCATTCGCACGCGCACGATCATTCTTGCTGCGACCATGACAAGGAAGAAGGAAAAAAAAACAGTCCCCCCTTCGTGTTGCGCGGCGGCAGTAACAGTAACAACAATACAAAATCAAGCGCTTAGATAGCTGCACTAGTAATAGCAAAGATATACACGAAAGGAATGCGAGCTTATTTCCATTCATACACTTGAAAGAGCTACTAAGACTAAATCTATAATTCTACACACTCATTGCATCTGAAGAGGACGGCGATGCGACGAGCAACTCATCTTCATCATCGTCATCATCATCGTCTTCACTATCACCCGACGAAGAGAAACGAGAAGACGTGACATCGACGAGGTAAACGAACTCGTTCTCGCCGCCTCCGATGTCCCTTCGAAACTGTTTTATCATGCGCAATTTTTTCTGCCCCGAGTTGGAGGCGTTTAACACGTGATAAATGGGAGCGCCATTCTCCATTATTCGCGTGGGACCTAAGTATTGCCCGTTTTGTATAACGCCAACGATTTGGTTACCAAGTGATGATTCTTCAAATTCATCTTTTTCTTCCTTCATCGAAACTTTTTCCTCGTCCACGTCGCTGACTATCTTGAAGGAATGCGCGTCTAACTTTTCGAGCGTTTTTCGATCGTCTAAACTGACCCACTTCCCAGTCGTCGGACATCTTAACTCGCTCGGTTTATACTCGCCTTTATAGCGCATCTTTTGGCAATCGTGGATGTAATAACCCATGTAGTAGTATTTGAAATCACCCAAGGAATACTTTGCCGTGTTGCGATTCTTGGAGACAAAATCGATTTCGTACAACGCGCTCAACTTTCCCAACTCGAGTTTCATTAAATCCGGATCGTGATAAAAGTATACCGAGCTCAGGGCGGTCGGTAAGACATCGCAAACGCCGACGGCTACGAGTTTATCGTCGATAAAATATCGAAAATGTTTCGACCCGTACGTTTTGTCGTCTGAAACTAACGGCGTGTCGCATAAAAAATTAACATACGAACTCTTCTTCAACTTTGAAGGCGGATCGTTGTGAATTTTCGCCTGGTATCTTTGCCATAATTCGAAATCTTCCCGTCTAAATTCTGAGTTTTCAACCGTGACGGTGAACATTTTGTGTTTGCTCGTTGTTTTCTTCTTCTGTGGCTTCAACGTTGGGTGGTCGTCTTTCTTTTCCTTCTTCTTCGTTGGCATCCCCCGCGATGGTTTTATTTTCGTCTTTTCAGAATTTCCTTCCGAGGAGGAGGGAAAAAAATTGAGAAAGCCGCCTCGCGCTTCCACTCTGAAGTGTTTCATTTCATTCTGTTCCTCCGTCAATCGCTTTAAAACCTTCGCGACGACTTCCTCTCGATCTTTTTTCAGTTTTCCTGCGATTATTAAACACGCCGAGGAGGTATATTTTGATCCTCTTTCCAACGCTTCTTTGTTCGTCGTTTTCTGTACCAGTAGTTTTTTCTCGTTGTTGAAAATATCTTTGTCGCAATCAACAAAAGAGACTGATTTCTCGATGGCATCTAACACGCGCTGGTTCAAGAACACTCTATTTTCATCATCATCATCATCATTATCTTCTTTTTCGTTTTTATCGCCGCCGTTTTGTCGATGATGATGATGATGATGATACGTTGATGTTGATGATGACGAAGTCTCAAAACCCGTCTCTAAATATCTCTCAAACTTTCTCTCCACTCTCTTCTGTTTCGACGTCTTTTGAAACCTTTCCACGTTCAATCGAATCGTGCACAGCACGCAACAGTTGCTCTCGATCGGCGTCGGATGGTACACCCACCTCCCGCTTCGTCTCCACCCGTTGTTGATGCATCTTTCGTAATCGAAAACGGTTAAGAAATGCGCCACGAAACCGGTTGAAATCGACGAAGAGGATGATGATGATGATGAGTTTTTGCAGTATCCGCAGCGCGTTTTAGAATACTCGCCGTGATATTCGATGACGGACTTTACGTTTAAAGACGACGATTCAGACGACGACATGCTTTATCAGTATGCTCTCATTATTATTATTATTATTATTATTATTATTATGAGGAGATGATGAACTCTTATACGAAAAATCTTATTAAAAAAAACAACTACCAGTACTTACAACTTATTGAACGATACCGGCGTATCGTTGTGGACTCTCCAAATCGTTTCACCGAGTAAGTTCCCGACGGATAACACGGTCAACTGTGCGAAATCTCTCTCCGGCGTATGCGGAATAGAATTGGTCACGATGACTTCGGTAAACGCGCCGCTGCCTAACCGTTCCACCGCGGGTGGCGAAAACACCGCGTGCGTGGCGCAAGCGTACACTTCTCTCGCGCCGAGCGTGCGACACAATTCCGCACCAGCCAGCAAAGTACCGCCGGTGTCAATCATATCGTCCAACATGACGCAAACTTTTCCTTCAACGTCACCGATTAAGTTCATCACTTGCGCTTTGTTGTGTCCCGTGCGTCTTTTATCGATGATGGCTAAAGGCGCGTCGGCTAATTTTTTGGCAAACGCTCGCGCTCGAGGCACGCCACCAACGTCCGGGCTGACGACGACAACTTCGTCCGGGTGGAAGTCTTTCGAGGTTAAATAATCTAAGATGACGGTTTCGCCGTAAATGTGATCGACGGGAATGTCGTAATACCCAATCGTTTGTAACGAGTGAATGTCCATCAACACCGCTCGCGTCGCTCCAGCCTGGGTCAACAAGTTTGCGACGAGTTTCGCGGCAATCGATTCTCTCCCAGCCGTTCTTCGATCGGCTCTGGCGTAGCCGAAATATGGGATCACGGCGGTAATCGAACGGCAACTCGCGCGTCGACAGGCGTCAATCATAACCAGCAACTCCATGATGTTGTCGTTCGTCGGCGGGCACGTCGGTTGCACTAAAAACACGTCCGAACCGCGAATGGACTCGTTGATTTGCACGTAAATCTCCCCATCCGCAAACTTCTTAATCGTCAGTTTCCCTAAATCCATGCCTAAATAGTTGGCAATTTCCGTGGACAATTCCGGGTGCGCCGATCCGCTAAAAACTTTCAGAGCGTTTTTTGTGTTTGAAATTACAGGAGAATTTTGATTGAAAGAGGAAATGATGTGTTCTCCTCTTTCAACGAAACCATTATTATTATGAGAAGAACCAAAAGAAGAGTTTTCGACCAAATCGGCGAATATGTCCGAAGAATTCGTTGAAGAGGAATCTTCCGATATCGCTTCTGCTTTGATTGTAATATTCTTTTGTTGAACCTTGTTGTTTCTCATCGTTTTCGCCGTCGTTTTCAGGGTATTCAAACGAAATGATGATGATGCCTTCTTCTTAAAAACATTATCAAACGATGATGATGATGATGTCATCAACGTTGATGATGACGTCATCATCATCATCATCATCGTTTCCTCTTATAATCTTCTTCTTCTTCTTCTTCTCAGATGATGATATGTGTATTAAGAAGAATACTTATGTCGTTATTGTTATTATTGGTTATTATTTGAAACAAAACAACCCCACAACGAATAAAAAAACAAAAGTTCGTTTTTGAAAAGACGAGAATTTGTTGTTGTTTAGGGCTACTTTAAAAAGAGTCATAATCTTTAAATTCGGCCCGAAAGCTTACTATATGGTCATATAATATAGTTGGTTAGGTTCGTGGCACCACGGAGAATTTCTACGATTTCTAACATATTCGCGCAGTATCTGTAAGTGTGGTTCCAATATCACTTCACTCGTGAAATAATAATGTATCTGTATTAGGGGACTTTGAAAGGTCGCATAAAAAGTATGCGTGGATAGATGATATCCCATCACCGTGGTTCGGTAAAACCCTAAACCCTCAATCACTTTTCCCCACTGATTGAATTCATTCTCAGAGTCCACGTACGACCTTCGTCTTTTTTGCTCTTTTCAAGTGTCGTGTGACGCCGCGTTGCTGGCGAACTTGGCTTTTTTTTTGCCGTTTCGTGCATCCCACGGCGTGCACTCACGCTTTCGTGTGTGTGTGTGTACCGGCATTTTTTGTACTTGATGTGTGTTCATATATGCATACATTTCTAATCCCAAAAAATCTCTACCTTTAAAATCCGCGAGGAAAACGAGCGACGGATAGTAAACGGGAGTAATTACCCCAATACAAGTCACGACATCACTTACAGTGATATACTCTCGGAGTCTAGGATAGAGAAGAGTGAACGTTCGCTACAGTTTTGTCGATATTTGGTCATTTTTTGGGTCAATTTGGAGTTGCCACGCACAAACAAAGAGTGTTGCTCAAAGAGGAATAAGAGCGCGAAATCAACTCAAGGAACACCGCACTCGGCTCACACTATTCAGCGCGCGCGCGTAAATCTTTCACGAGTTTGAATTGAAATTGTGTATGTGTGTATATTAAACAGGATTATAGATTTACTATACATCCTTTTTCTCTCTCTACTCTCTCTCTCTCTCTCAGGGTCTCTCTGCCTTGCGAAATATTATTATATCGGCGAATTTGTCCTTGTTTTCGCAAGAATGTGTTTGCCAATTCCACTTTTGAGTGAAATCTCTATTGCAAATAGAGCATCTGCAATACTTCTCTTTCATGTGAACTTTACGAACGTGAGAAGTCATATTACTCTTGACAGTAAACGACGCATCGCACATGGGACACGCAAACGGCTTCTCGCCGGTGTGCGTGCGGGTGTGAATTTCGAGCGCAGATTCACTCTCACATCCAAACTCACAGCCCTTCCAAGAACACTTTAATATTGACTCTCGTCCACGGATGTGTGTAGCCACAAAGTGTCTCTTCACGTGTTGAGGTAATGCAAACATCTTCGTACAGTTATGGACCGGACACAAAAACTTTCCGGCCACTTGCGCTAACACGTATAGAGAGAATATCTTTGATAATCCCCCCTTGTAATATTCGTTCCAATCAATTGTCCCATCCGCTTGCAACAGTTGGTTTATTCTTCCGCTCAAATCGTAGAACTCCACTTTCTTTTGCGGAATCTGCTGCCACGAAGGATTCCACGCCTGCATCAGCGGCGGCGGCGGCATCGGTGGCACTTCATGCCTCTTCGGCCTCTTCTCCGCACGCAGCGGCGGCGGCGGTACACCTTCTCTACCCAAGTTGTCGATCAAGACGTTCCTCCTACTAAATCGAGGACGATCACGACCGGTTCGCGAATTTTCAATTTGCTCGGAGCTCGGCAAAAACGGAGCTGAGCCCGGAAAAGCACCGCGCGCGTCGTCGCAAATTCCTCCCAACTCTTGCAACATCCCGAGTTTGGATGGACGCGAAGGATGAGACGCAACTCGACGGACAGCTCCCTTGGGAAGTTGCACTGTCGAGCTCTTCTTCAATATCTCATTTAGGTCATTTACCAACGCCTCTCGTCCTTTCTTGTTGACCGCTTTCTTCGACAACTGCTCCATCGAAACTGCAGCGGAATGGTCAGAAATAACTTTGAACGATTCTGACATTGTTTTCCCGACTTTTTTGGACCATATCACCGTTTGGTGATCAGCGAGACCTTCTTTATTCGTGTAAAAGTCGATCAACGCTTTCGTGCGATCTATCGCGATCATGGTGTTTGTCTCGCTCGTTTGCTCTGCGAACGGCCGTGCAAGTCCGCCCTCATTCGCTTCGTGCACCGGCGGAGGAACTTCTGGCGGCAGTTCCTCAGGCGGATGATCCACATCCGGCGGCTGATCCACATCCGGCGGATGTTGCGGCTCTTCCTCCATCGGAGGTAAAATTGGTTCGTCGTCGTCGTCGTCGTCGTCGTCGTCGACCGGCGGCAAGCCGCCAACGTAGCAATCGGGCAAGCCGTCAACGTAGCGAATCGGTTCACCGCCGGCGTTTACCTCCTTCGGCTGCCGACGCAAGTGTACCGAGTTCTCCGTTCGGTGCAAAATTTTCAAAGCATTGTCGAGAAGCGTCCCGGTGTAGTGATTTTGCCACGCGTTGAAATTACTCATCACGCATGCGAAATAAGTCACTTGCACAAACTGCTTCGCCGCCGCGCGAATAATCGGATCCATGCGATGTAAAAATCCATACGTCGCCATAGCCGGACGCGCTTGATCGCGGTGAGGCATCAATCCAAATTTCACGTATTTATCACTCGGTGATTTACGAATGAAACTACCCATGCCGGATGTCGGCGCGTTCATGACGCCGTGATCGCTAGAAAAAAGCACGTTGTCGTGTTGGATTTGTTCATTGAGGAACGCAATCGTTCTCGCCGACATCGGGCAAATGAGCCAACGCAAAAACTTGCGCGGCGCATTATTCTTTGGCAAAGACACGACCGCGATGAAGAAAACGGTGTCATTTTCTGACTCGTGTTTGAACTTTAGGATAGTCCGATACGCCGCGATCAGTTGCGTAAGAAATTTAATCTCTTTCTGCACCTCTTCGCTTTTACCATTCTTCACCTCGAGGAGAATATCATTCAAACGAACAATTTCTTTCGTAAACGAATCAATTCGCTCCGTGAAAACATCCAATGATCTTTTATCATACCGTTTATTCAATTCCCACAAATCGTCGACCATCTTCTTGAAATCATCTTTCGTCTTCCGCACGAACGTCGACCTCTTCTTCTCCTCGCCGCTTCGAGAGGAGGAAGTCTTCGTTTTCATCTCTGCGCTCTCGTCAAGATCGCAATCGATCAAGATGATATCATGGTCGACGACATCACCATTATCAACGCCTTTTCTCTTTTCTTGAAGCGATTCCTTCCGCTCGTCGTCGAGCGACTCTTCGAAGCCAATCTGACTCGGCGCCGTTCGCTCGATGGAGACGCCGGCGAAACTGTCACCGTGACCATCAATATTTTGAGCACCATCAAGCATCGCCAGTTTGCTAAAGTGCTCGCAAAGAGCGTCGCAGTCACCACCCTCCTCTCCATTCTTTTCGTAGCCTTTATTCGCGCTTATCGCCACCGATAGATCCACAGATGGGGCTTCCCATGGATTAGTTGGAAATTGGCCCACCAAACCGAGTTGATTTTTAGACGTTCTCGATCCCTCGTCCAAAACTACATCCACATCGAGTTCGGCACGGATCGCCACGGCGCCTCCTACATGGTGTTTGTTCGTTTCAAAATAGAGATGTTTTTATTATTCGTGGTTAGTTTGTTGTGATGATAAAGATACAAAGAAACGGAAACGTTGTTTTGCGTCGGTTGTTGTTATTATTTTACCCGCCCATCACACAACTTTTGAGGCGCCAGCCCGAAAAAGGCGGAAAAAAAAGGAGGAGAGAAAAGAGAGAAGACAGGAACGAAGAAAACGTGTCGTTTTTGCTATCGACCGTGTGCTTTTTTTTTCTCTCTCTCTCTCTCCTTCTCGAAAAGCGCGGCGAAAAACGTAAACGCGAGCGTGTTACTTTGTGCGCTAATCCCGAGCATTCTCGCGTACGTTTACCCGTCTTCTTCTTCTTCTTCTTCTTCTTCTTCTTCTTCTAAAAGCTTCGATTTCCAATTTGCCATTCGTCGCATTTGAAGAAGAAAAAGAAGAAGAAGAAGAAGAAGAAGAAAAAGAGAGTGCCCTTCGCGAAGGAAAGAAACGAGGAAGGATGTTTTCATCGCTTTACCTGAGTTGTCAACCGCCCTTTTTTCGTCCGAATCGGAATCTATTTCGATGACTTCATTCATTATCACCGTTAGTTTCGTGCGCGCGTTCAAAGTGTGATGAAATTTAATTCAATCAATTTTTTGTCTGAAAAAGAGAGAGAGAGACGAGAGCGAGATATTTTTTGTCCTCTTAGATACACGCTGTTCCTTTTCCTCAGAACACAAAAAAGAAAACACACGCGCGCACCCGCGATGAACAAAGACAACGAAAAACGCGAGGAAGAAGTTCTAGCCGTGCTCGCGAAATTATCCGAGAATGAAGGGGTGTGGATCGTCGATATCTGGGCTGGAGTGACGCCGGGATCATCTCACGACGAACTCCCATCTTGTGATCGAATCAAAACAAGGAGAGGCCAGTTTCGTCTTGTTCTTCACCCCGACAAAACAAGACAATTCGGAAGTGAGTTTCCAAAAAACGCGTACAGTGAGTGCGAGGATGCGTTTAACAAAATATTGAATCAAATAAGAAACAAAGTAGAGCGCGAAGCGTACGTGAAGGAGCAAATCGTGAAGAGGGCGGGCGATATGTTGCGACTACCAACTTTTGCCCCTCCTGACAACAACTGGCTCGGTTGTAGCGAGCTTAACCTTCCGAAAGGGGTGGAAGTTTACGTCGTGTGCGACAAAAAACTATATTTTGTCAGCATCCTTTCTTTTAACGCCGATTCAAAAAGATTTGAGGTGTCGAATTTGAGTGGCACCTGCAAACCTGCGTATGAGACGACAAAAGAAATGATCGATTTGGACGTAGAAAAAGACGCTTTGCGCTTGGAGTATTCTCTCATGGAATACGTGAAATTTTTGGCGTACAATACGACCAAACTGAAGTCTACTCGATTGATGTTCAATTCCATCGGATACAAAACGATAATCTCGATGAAGCTCGCTGTACAAGCTGGGTTGTACAATAAAAATCAGAACGGCACTACTACTGTTAATCGGTCTCTTATCTCGTCTTGGGAGTATATGAACTTGGATACATTTCCTCCTCAAATCGCGACAGAACAGAATGAAAAAGTAACGAAAAAAGTGCCGGCTTTTGATCTCAAGCTCATTATTCGAGGCATACCACTTGTGTGCTCGGTGGTAGTACATGTAAATCTTCACGACGCCGAAGTGTATCTCGGAATATCCGATTGGAAAAGGTTCCAAGCGTTCGCCGGTGATCTCCGATTTGTACCCGCACCAATCGGTTCGTATGTCTCCGAATGAGGAATACGTGAGTTTAATATACCAAGAGCGTTTATAATAACAACTCAAAAAAAGGTTTCAACGACGCCACCGGTAATCGACCAAAGCAACGCAAAGCGTTCACGCACGAACCCATGAACCCATAATTGTTGTTGTTG
>ERZ651776.356-NODE-356-length-67417-cov-5.952911_pt1 | contig 67417 bp, 62 predicted proteins | sample MGYA00514761_ERZ651776 | MGnify/ENA metagenome assembly ERZ651776
TGAAATTTTGATGTCATGGTATCGTGCCAAGTACTAAACGATCCAGATGGACCTCAGGCGATACCTGCTCCGAAAATATAGAACTTTCTCCATAATCTTCAGTGGCGTTTGATTGGCTGGGTTCTTCGGAATTGACTTGGCATTTTTGAGGACAGCATCACCATGCTTTTGATAGGCATCCCACCATTGATAAAATCTGGATTTACCAACTCCAAAATACCGGCAAGCTCTGTATGCATTGCCGATCTTCTCGGCAAGCGGAAGCACTCTAAGCTTGCATAGAATGTCGCGTTCTTCGTTCATCATAAAAACTTCCTCCACCCCAAATCAGGAACTGACAAGAAGTGTCCCAAAAACCGTACATATCTACACTGAGGACGTAGATTTAGAACCAGCTATACCTATAGCACACGAGGTATACTTTATAACTATAGTTGTAGTATCCGACCACAGCTATAAAAAGATGAAAATCACAAGTGCTTTGCCGTGTCAGTCACGGCCCACAGTTGTATTACGAGAAAATGATTGTCCCCTTAGTTCTTAACGAGCATGAGTTGAGCATGGCATGACCAGAATGCATAGTACTTGATATACCCCCCACACCAAAGGGATACCTACCCCCCCGTTGGTATTTCAGTGGAGTGCGGGGGTACCCTATAGGAGTATGAGTAACGTAATATACAAACTTACAGATTTAATTCGATTTTATTGTTCAGTTGGCAAGATAGCAAACACAAACTTCTGAATTTATCTAGGAAATACCCCTTACTGATAGTATTCCCTATCAAATTTATTTACCTCTGCGCACACAGCTGATGTAATAAATCAATCGGGCAGTCCACATCCTTGACGCGATCCTCAAAGGTTTGGATCAGGCTGTGATAGGCTATCCCACAAAGTCCGTCTTTACCCACCTATCCAACACATTGGATATATGCTTGGCGCAGCACAGACGGCAACGGATTTTACTAGACCCGGCGTTTGCTATTAGGCATCCAATATAGCTATGATCCTCTTGGAAAACGCTAGATTATCGTCCTGATTTTGAGACGGCAATCATCTCACATACGCACCAGAATCAACGGGATGGCTGGGAGCTCCACTGTTATAGTAATGGGTTCCTGATCGCTTAATTGTGTCCTGAATGTATGATAAAATCTATTTCCTGATTGATGAAATCTAAGGAATTTGTTGACTTAACAGGAAAATATGGTGCGGGTGAAGGGACTCGAACCCCCACGCCATAGGCGCCAGAACCTAAATCTGGTGCGTCTACCAATTCCGCCACACCCGCATTGGGTGTTCAGTATCAAACAAGTTTGGCATATGCGAGGGCAAAAAAGACAAGACATAAACACTTTTTTACCTTATTCAGAACGATACCTGAGGTAGGTAAACAAGAAAGTGACGCCCATGAAACCGAAAACGGTCGGGCGCGTAAGCGGACAGGATTCGCGAACGGGCCAGTATATGCCCTATGTCAGCGTCGATAGCGGCCTGATATCTGGTACAAAATTGCTAACACTCGACGGGGAAATTCCGGTGGAAATCCTTAGTGTCGGGGACAAGCTGATCACCCGCGACAGCGGCATTTCCAAAGTAGCGCATATTCAGCGAACGACACGCAAGGTTCACACGTTCGCCTTTGCGGCTGGATCATTGGGGCACACGCGTCCCGAATGTGACACACTTTTGGCGGCAGATCAGATGGTTTTAATCCGCGACTGGCGCGCGCGGGCGATGTTCAGTTCTGAACGGGCTCTGGTTGCCGCTCGCACGCTGGTTGATGGGGAATTCATCCTTGATCAAGGCGAACAAAACCAGATGCTGATCCAGATTTTCTGCGACGGGCCGCATATCCTATATGCGGGTGGCCTAGAGTTGGGGACCACTGACGCAAACCGCGCGCGTGGGGCGGTATTGAACGCCGCTTGAAACAATTGCGATCCAGTTTGATTGGGTCGTAATTCAGTAGATCGAGGTCGCCGCCAATTGCGCGGTTCTTTCGTGCGATCTTGAACATTAGAAACCTTGCAGATGACGCTCTGCAAGGTTCTGACTCTGTCCATTTTTTCTTTACACACTAACCACACTCGTTTGCAACGCGCGGTATTGATGCATCGCAGCAGGCTTTTGCGCTTAGCTACTAGCCACTCATCTGCCGCGACCATCAGCAGACCAGCTTCTCCACCCCCTCCCTGCATCAGGCCACACAGCCTGTAGGAATCGCCTTGGGATCAGACCCGTGCGAAATAGCCCATTGTAACGGGCCAGCTGACTTCATTTGACCGCAAACCTCACGTGCCCCCACTGACAGATTCTCATTTCGCTTAAATTTTAACCGCTGCGCACATTTATCGCGCGCGGCGATGAAAAATTCAGCGTCAGATGTGGACTTCACCGGACGCTTGGTAGACCGTCGATCTGGTCAATGAAATGACGCTTATGGATAAGTGCAAACATCGCAACTGGCAGGGAGGCCTCAGATGAAAAAGATCGAAGCTGTGATCAAACCGTTCAAGCTTGATGAAGTCAAAGAGGCCCTTCAGGACGTCGGCGTTCAAGGGCTTAGCGTGATCGAGGTCAAAGGCTTTGGCCGTCAAAAAGGTCATACCGAACTGTACCGCGGTGCCGAATACGTCGTCGACTTCCTGCCCAAAGTTAAGATCGAGATCGTCTTGGATGACGATCAGGTCGATGCGGCAATCGAAGCGATCGTAAGCGCTGCAAAGACTGAAAAAATTGGCGACGGCAAAATTTTTGTCAGCGCAATTGAACAGACAATCCGCATCCGCACCGGCGAAACCGGTTCGGACGCGCTTTAATCCAACCTAAAGTTCAAGAAAGAGGATATCACCCAATGAGCACCAAGGACTTTCTGCAGAGGATCAAGGACGAGGACATCGAATACGTTGATGTGCGCTTTACCGATACACGCGGCAAGCTGCAGCACGTAACGGTCGTTTGCGATCTGGTCGATGAAGATTTCATCGAAGAAGGCTTTATGTTTGACGGCTCTTCGATCGCAGGCTGGAAAAGCATTGAAGCTTCCGACATGAAGCTGATGCTGGACGTGAGCACGGCTTACATCGACCCGTTCTATGCTGAAAAAACGATCTGCGTTCACTGTTCGATTGTTGAACCAGACACAGGTGAATCCTATGATCGTGACCCCCGCGGCACTGCGCAAAAAGCCGAAGCATACCTGATTTCTTCGGGCATTGGTGACACCGCCTATATGGGTCCAGAAGCCGAATTTTTCTTGTTCGACAACGTAAAATTCTCCAATTCAATCAACAAGGTATCCTACGAAGTTGATGCGTCCGACGCGTCCTGGAACACTGACACTGATTACGAGATGGGCAACACGGGCCACCGCCCCGGCCTCAAGGGCGGCTACTTTCCGGTGAACCCCATCGACGAAGCACAAGACCTGCGCGCCGAAATGCTGTCGACGATGAAACGTCTTGGCATGAAGGTCGACAAGCACCACCACGAGGTTGCGTCCTGTCAGCACGAACTGGGTCTGATTTTCGGCACCCTGACGCACCAAGCAGACGAGCTGCAAAAGTACAAATATGTGATCCACAACGTGGCACATGCTTATGGCAAGTCGGCAACCTTTATGCCCAAGCCGATCTATGGCGATAACGGATCCGGCATGCACGTGAACATGTCGATTTGGAAAGACGGCAAGCCGCTGTTCGCAGGCGACAAATACGCGGATCTTTCGCAAGAAGCGCTGTATTTCATCGGCGGCATCCTGTCCCACGCCAAGTCGTTGAACGCCTTCACCAACCCGGCGACCAACAGCTACAAGCGCCTGATCCCAGGTTTCGAAGCCCCCGTTCTGCGCGCATATTCCGCACGCAACCGGTCCGGCTGCGTTCGTATTCCATGGACAGAAAGCCCCAAAGCAAAGCGCGTCGAGGCACGTTTCCCCGATCCCGCAGCCAACCCCTACCTGTGCTTCTCGGCACTATTGATGGCTGGCCTTGACGGTATCAAAAACAAGATCGATCCCGGCGAAGCCATGGACAAGAACTTGTATGATCTGCCCGCCGAAGAACTGGCCGATATCCCAACAGTTTGTGGTTCCCTGCGCGAAGCGCTCGAAGAGCTGCAAAACGACATGGATTATCTGCTGGCCGGTGACGTGTTCACCAAAGACCAGATCGAAGGTTATATCGAACTCAAGATGGAAGAAGTGCACAAATACGAGCACACTCCCCACCCTGTTGAATTCGGCATGTACTACAGCTGCTAATCAACGCAGTTTAACAAGAAATGAAGGGCATCCCATCTGGGGTGCCCTTTGTTATCAGATATCAACAGGCTTTTGGCCGCCGCAGATCACTAGGCAGCGCCGCACGCAACGGTTAAACTCTCGGAAATCGCTTTATCCAGAGGTAACCAATGCGTACAATTTCTTCTTTTGCAGTCACGCTATGTGCGATGGCGGCACTCGCATCCCCACTTGCCGCCGCACAATGCGGCAACAATTCCGGTGGCTTTAACACCTGGAAGGCCGCCTTCGCCAAAGAAGCCGCCGCCGCAGGTGTGGGCCAGCGCGGGTTGAACGCCTTGGCCGATGCCCAATATGCCAGCCGGACGATTGCGGCCGACCGCAACCAGAAGTCCTTCAAATACACGCTGGACAAATTTATGCAGGTGCGTGGCGCGGACACCATTGTCGCCCAAGGCCGCAAACGCAAGGCGCGCAACCCTGCCTTTTATCAGTCGCTTGAGGCCCGGTTTGGTGTACCCGCTGGTGTCATCATCGCGATCCACGGGATGGAGACCGCCTTTGGCGGCTTCATGGGTGACAGCGCCGTAGTTTCCGCGATCACCACCCTCACCTATGATTGTCGTCGCTCGGATTTCTTCGCACCGCACGCAATCGGGGCGCTGAAACTGGTCGATCAGGGCGCAATCAACGGTGCCACCAAAGGCGCAAAACATGGCGAACTTGGCCATACACAGTTTTTGCCCGGCAATGCCCTGCGCTACGGCGTAGACGGCAATGGCGACGGGCGAGTGGATTTCTACAATCAAACCGATGCTTTGGCGTCGACCGCGAATTTCCTGCGCCAGAAAGGCTGGCAACCCGGTGCCGGATATCAGGAAGGCCAGACCAATTTCAGCGTAATCCAGCAATGGAACGCTGCCGGCGTCTATCAAAAGGCCATCGCGATTATGGCTTCCCGCATAGACGGCTGACCCAAATTCTGGACGCGCGCCCGAACGGGTGCGCGTCCGCCTTTTCCAAATGGTCGAAAATCCTCGCCGAAGGCATTCCGTCCCCTCCCTTGACGCTGCCTCTTGAAATCAATCCGCTGATCCGCCATATGGCGTCCATAGGGAAAGGCCCCTGCCGTCCGCATTCCGGTGAAGCCCTTTAAACTACGATACACCTTCAATCTCGCCGATTGACGGGCAACGCGGACCCCCTTCGACTTTTGCGAGAGCAGGAGTGTACCAATGACATATCAATCTAATTCGACCCAGATCCCATCGACAGATGTCCTGAAAATCCAAGCCAAGCGCCTGCGCGGCGATCTTGCGGCCAAGGGCACGCAGGTGAGCCATGCCGCCACCCTCGAAATGGTTGCCCACCAATGGGGTGCGCGTGATTGGAACACGCTCAGCGCGCGTGCCAGTGCGCCGCCCGCAGGCTGGACGCCGGGCGACAGGGTTTCCGGCCACTATCTTGCACAACCCTTCAAAGGGGTCGTCATCGCCGCACGGCTTTCAACCAGTGGCATGTGGTCCCTTACCTTGCGCTTTGATGAAGCCGTCGATGTGGTTACATCGAAACTATTCAGCAACCTGCGCAAGCAGGTCAACGCTGTGGTGGATGCTCAGGGCATCTCACCGCGCAAAACCTCGGACGGCCAGCCGCATCTTGTGCTCGCCCCGCGCTAAGCGATTGCGTCTGCCTGAGTTTCCCTCGGGCAGGCGCATTTTCCGATCAGATTCCTAACCACGCACAACAAAACTATGGATCGTAAAAACGACCGCATCTGTCTTGGGCAAGCGCAAAATACACTGCCGCTCTGATCGGGTGAAAGGCATTTCAACCCCCACTTCACGGCGGCGGGGTTGGTGTAAATCCGCATCCGCATAGCGCAACTTGTTGAATCGCCACAGCGGCTGCCCCACCCGAACAGCATCAAACAAGCGCTGCACGCGGCGGGCAATATTATCGTCATACTCGTCAACCGGGGCATGAATGCCGGTCAAGGGGCGCTCTACCTTTTCAGCCAAGCGCCAGTTCGCCGGAAAGCATAGAACCGCAGCCGTCAACACATGTTCATCGCCACGTTTCTGCAAAATACAGATGTCTTCCTGAACCAAGTGACCCAAGGTACGCAGTGGGGCCGCCCGATCAATCTCTACACGGCGGCCATCTGGGCAGGTCACGCCCTCTGCCCCAATCTCGAACCCGAGCCCTGGCAAAATTTCCAACGCTTGATCCAAGACCTCGCAACAGGCTTCATAGGCCGCATCACTTTGATACAATACATTCTTGGTCTGCTGTTTCAAAAGCTCGGCGCGATAAGCCATTTGCGCTAAATAGGCCTCATCCACCCGCAACCAATCATCCGGGCGACAAGGTGCCATCCCCGGCAAGCCCGGCGCGCCCTGCTGTGCCTGTGGTAAACTGTCTTGCAAAATCATACTCATGCCCCAATCATAGGTCCCGCGTGTGCCCAAGTCACACTAAAATCGCCTTTAGTGTGATCTGAAATGCCGCCTTATGATGTTACACCATCATGGTGAAACCTAAACGTGCGACCACACCGTCCGCAGATCACAGCGGCCCCTGTTTCTCTGGCTCTTAAATATCCTCGCCGAAGGCTTAAAATCTCTTCTGGACCAACAGCAAAGATTCTATGCTTTGGGCGAGGGTTTAGAGCCACTTGGAAATAGGACTCACTCAGCCAAAGCCGCATTTAATGCGGGCAAAAAGCGCTGTTCATAGTCACTCCCAACCAGCGGGCCCGCAAAGCGAAACAGGACAGTGCCGTCACCACCAATGATGAACGTCTCAGGGGGGGCCGTGACGCCCCAGTCAATTGCGGTGCGCCCTTGTGGGTCAAAGGCCACGCCTTTGAACGGATTGCCGTCATCGGTCAGATAGCTTGTCGCTGCGCGCTCTGTGTCTTTGAAGTTAACGCCGACAATGGCCATACCATCTCTTTGCATTTCAAGCAGCTTGGGATGCTCTGCGCGGCAGGGTGGGCACCAACTGGCCCAGAAATTCACCAATGTGACCTGGCCAATCTTCAAATCCGAAGCAGAGGCTGACGGAAAATCTGCCAGCGTCTTGTCGGGCAATGCAGGGGCTTGCTGGCCGATCAGGGTTGAGGGCAGACCTTCGGGATCGGGGCGGAACATACCAAAGGCCGCCAGAGCAACAAACGCCACAAAGATCAGAGGTGGCGCGATCATCAAGGGTGATAACTTAGCCACGGTCTTGCGCCTCGATCTTTGCAAGTTCAGCGCGCGCGCGACGCCCTTTGCGCAGGGTCAACACGACCAGACCAGCCAGCAGAACCAGCGAAGCGCCGTAAGCCGCCATAACCTCGGCTGCGTATTTACCAAGTTCGGGCATCAAGCATCCTTTCGGTTGCGCGCCAACAGCGCACGGGCGCGGCGCAGGCGGATTTCAGTTCCGGTCCGGTACAGTACAAGCGCCACAAACAGCAGGCCAAACCCGATCATGCTGATCAACAGCGGATACCAGAACACATCCGCCACGGTGCGCCCACCAGTCGCCACAGGAACCGATGTGCCTTGATGCAGGCCTTGGTTCCAGAAATTCACGGCATAGCGCGAGAGGATCGCAAAGACCGATCCGACAAGGCACAAGACCGACGTCAGGTCCGCCGCTGTATCGGGGTCTTCGACGGCTTCCCACAGGGCAATGTAGCCCAGATAGAACAAGAACAGGATCAGAAATGACGTCAGACGCGGGTCCCAAGCCCACCACGTCCCCCACATGGGTTGCCCCCAAATTGCACCTGTCACCAGCGCGATCACAGTCATGGTGATGCCGACGGGTGCTGCCGCCTTGGCTGCCAATGCGCTGACATGGTGCCTGCGGATCAGCCAGATCAACGAGGTCACCAGCATCATGAACCACGCATTGATGGCCATCAGGGCTGCAGGTACGTGAAGATAGATGATCTTGACCGTGGACCCTTGGCGGTAGTCATCCGGCGTGGCGAAAAAACCCCACGCCAACCCAACAACAACGCAAACTGCGGCCGCAGCCCACACAAAGGGTTGCACCCGGGCCGAGAGGCCCAGAAATTTCACCGGATTTGCATATTCCCACAAAGACATGATTGGTATCTAACGCTCCGTTACTGGTCACTCAATGGGCAAAACGCCCCGTTCATTACCACGGTCACCGCAATGTCATCCGAAGCACTGCCGCCGAGGCAAAAGGCATCAGCGCGATGGTGCCCAAGGTGATGCCCGCAAGCAGCGCCAAAGGGGTGCCGGGATCAAGCCCGATCGCCCCACGCCGCGCGGCTTCGGCCCCAAAGATAAGCGTCGGGACGTAGAGCGGCAAGACCAGCAGCGACATCAACAACCCGCCGCGTTTGATCCCGACGGTCAGCGCCGCCCCGAATGTACCGATCACCGACAGCGCAGGCGTGCCCAGCAACAGCGACGCGATCAGCCAGACAAAACCGGACGGTGCCAGGTTCAGCATAACCCCCAGAACCGGCGCAGCCAGCACCAAAGGCAGGCCCGTGGTCAGCCAATGCGACAGGGCCTTGATGCTAAGAGCGGCCTCAAGCGGCAGGGGAGCAGTAGCCAGCAGGTCAAGGGTACCATCCTCGAAATCCAGCGCCAGCAGGCGATCCAGCGACAGCAGGCAGGCAAGCAATGCGCCCAGCCACAACACCCCCGGCGCGATGGTGGACAGCAATTCCGATTGCGGCCCCACGCTGAACGGGACCAGCACCGTCACAATCAAAAAGAACGCCAGCCCAAGGCCAAAGCCCCCGCCAGCCCGAAAGGCCAGCATCAGGTCGCGGCGCAGCAAGGCGATCACAAGAAGGCCTCGTCACTGGCACCGCTGCGCGTGTCTGCCGTGGCACGGTAGGGGCTGATATCAAAGGTTTTAGCATTCAGGCCAAGATCAATATGTGTCGCAATCAGGGCCATGCCGCCTGCCCCCAAATGCACGGTGACGGCAGCGGCAAACATCGCCACCGCATCGGCGTCCAGCGACACGGTCGGCTCGTCCAGCACCCAGATCGGACGGCCTGTCACCATCAGACGTGCCAGCCCCAAGCGGCGTTTCTGACCCGCTGACAAGGTACCCGCAAGGCGGCTTTCCAAAGGTCCAAGCTGATACGCATTTAACGCCATGTCGATATCACTGCGGCCAAAGACCTGCGCCCAGAATTGCAGGTTCTCGGTCACGCTGAGCATCGCCTTGAGCCCATCGGCGTGGCCCGCATAGGCGATGGTTTCTTCCGCGCCATCGATCACACCGGACAACGGCTTTTGCAGCCCTGCAATCGTGCGCAGCAGCGTGGTTTTGCCCGCGCCATTTGGCCCGCGCAGGATCAACGCCTCGCCAGGGGCGACGCTAAATGACACCGCGCTAAGCACCGGCACGCCACCGCGCGCAACGGCAAGATCATGGATCGAGAGCGTCATGTCAGACGGGGATCATCGCAAGGGCAATACGGCGGCCTTCGCTGAGCAAAACGTTATAGGTTCGCGAGGCCGCAGGCGATGACATAACCTCAAGCCCAAGGCCCGCATCTTCTAATTGGCGGCGCAGGTCGGCGGGCAAATGCGCGATGTCAGCCCCAGTGCCGATAAACAGGATGTCGATCTTGCCCGCCAGCGCCAGCAGCGCATCTGCGTCATCATAGCCAGCCCAAGACAGTGTTCCCATCGGGCCTGCGATCACCGGACCGTGCACGACTTCTCCGCCGATGCGGAAAAAACCGGGTCCATAGCCTTCGACGGGTTTGGCATCGGTGAAAACGACTTCGTTCAAGCGCATCAGGTTATCCTTTCCACAGCGGCAAGCCAGCTATAGCCGAAAGCGCAATAACAATATAGGCCACCGTGCGGAAAACACGTTCGGATTGCGGGTCAAAAAGCCGCGCCCCGATGATATTGGCCAGCACGTTCGGGATGCCCATCATCAGGCCCAAGGCAACGACCGGCCAAACCAGCAGCCCCGCGCCCCACAGCATCGCGAAAAGCAGCAGATCGATGCCCACCAGATACAGCAGAAAATTCGCGCGGATCACAGAAATAGGCAGTTTGCTGGCCATATAAAGCATGATGACCGGCGGCCCCGCGATCCCTGCAAAGCCCGTCATGAAACCGCCCAATGCGCCGGTCCCAAGCACGAGCGGTCGGTTCAGGACGCCGCCATAGCGCCAGCCTGTGACCAGCAACGCAAGCAATGCAAAGACCACCCCCGACACAATCCAACCGAACGGTTCAGGCGACATCACCGACAACCCCCAAAGCCCAAGCGGCAGCGCCACGACCACGCCTGCCAGTAGCAAACCGATGTCGCGTTTGGTGCCGATGCGCAATGCCGAAGAAAGGTTTGGTAGCGGGCCCAGCAATTCTGCTGCCGCCAGAAAAATAACCGCTTGCACAGGGGTCAACACGGATGCAGCCACCGGCATGATGATCATCGCGCTGCCAAATCCGGCAAAGCCGCGCACAAGCCCCGCGACGATAACGCTTGCCAACAGCCAGATCAGACCTGCGTCTGAACCGGCTGCGGCAAAAATCTCAGGCATCAATGTTGGCGTATTGGCCTGTGTTGGTGTCTTTTTTGGACCAGTCGCGTTTGACCCCAAGGTAAAGCACCACGTTCTTGGCCACATAGACCGAAGAATAGGTCCCGACGATCACGCCCCACGTAATGGCAAAAACAAATCCACGGATCACGTCACCGCCCAGAACCAGCAGAGCAATCAACGCCAACAGCGTGGTGCCCGACGTCATCAACGTCCGGCTCAGCGTTTCGTTTACGCTAAGGTTCATGATATCGCGCAACGGCATCTTTTTGTATTTACGCAGGTTTTCACGCAACCGGTCAAAGATCACCACAGTATCGTTGATCGAATAGCCGATGATCGTCAGGATCGCAGCGATGACCGGCAAGTCAAAGCGGATTTGCAGGATCGAAAAAAGTCCGATTGTCAGGATCACATCATGAAACAACGCAGCGACCGCCCCGACAGAGAACTGCCATTCGAACCGCAGCCAGATATAGATCAGGATCGCGCCAAGGGATGCAGCCACAGCCAGCAGGGCGGTCTGGATCAGCTCTCCGGATACTTTGGGGCCAACGGATTCAACCGAGGTAAAGATGATGTTCGGCGCGATGGTTTTCAGCGCCGTTTCAACATTCGCGATCATCTCGGGGGTTGCTGCTTCTTCGCCTTCTTGCGCCTGAATACGGACCATCGCGACGTGTTTGGACCCGTCACTGGTGGGGTCAAACACCTCTGAAATCGTGATGTCGCCCAATTCAAGCGGGGCCAGCGCAGTGCGGTAGGCCGCCACATCGACAACGGTATCACTTTGGGCGCGCAGGGTCGTGCCCCCGCGGAAGTCGATGCCATAGTTCAAGCCCATGGTGAACCAGACCGCCAAGGCCAGCACGACCGCGACGCAAGACGCGCCAAAGGTCAGTTTGGCATGTTTGAAGAAATCGATGTTCGTATTGTCGGGAACCAGTTTCAGGCGGATCATATCAGCCTCCTATACCGTGATGGTCTTGGGGCGGCGGCGTTCAAACCAGAAGACCACCATCAGACGTGTGACGAAATATGCCGTAAAGACCGACGTGACGATACCGATCCCCAAGGTCACCGCAAATCCGCGCACCGGGCCAGAGCCAAGCACAAACAGGATGATGGCGATGATAAATGTGGTAATGTTGGCATCCAGAATGGCGCTGAGCGCACGTTCATAGCCCAAGCTGATCGCGCGGGCGGGGCCCTTTGCGGTCTTCAACTCTTCCTTGATACGCTCAAAGATCAGCACATTGGCGTCCACGGCCATGCCGACGGTCAAAACGATGCCCGCGATGCCCGGCAATGTCAGGGTGGCCCCGATCAGGCTAAGCAGACCAAAGATCATACCGACATTCACGATCAATGCGATATTGGCAAAAAAGCCGAACAAGCCATAGGTCGCCCACATGAAAAACAGCACGGCGGCAAAGGCCACCGTCGTGGCGATCTTGCCCGCATCAATGCTGTCTTGGCCCAATTCCGGCCCGATGGTGCGTTCTTCGACAAAGGTCAGCCCAGCAGGCAAGGCCCCTGCCCGCAACAGCACGGCCAGATTGGTTGATTCCTCGACAGAAAAGTTTCCGGTAATGATGCCGGACCCGCCGGGAATGGCGCTTTGGATGGTGGGCGCGCTGATCACAGCATCGTCCAGAACAATCGCAAAGGGCGCACCGATGTTTTCAGCCGTATAGGTGCCGAATTTCCGCGCACCTGTGGTGTCAAAGCGAAAGCTGACCGCAGGCCGTCCGTTCTGGTCAAAGCTGGGCTGCGCATCAACCAGTTCTTCGCCTGTCACAACCGGAGCCGTTTCAATGATGTAGAACACGCCGGGCGCTTCGGCATCAGGCAACAGCGAATTGCCCAGACCGGGGGCGGCACTGGCATCCGCGCCACGGTTCACAACAGGGTTGAACGTCAGCTGCGCCGTGGTGCCGATGATCGCCTTTAGCTCAGACGCCGACCCGATACCGGGGACCTGAATCAGGATACGGTCCGATCCCTGACGCTGGATCGTGGGTTCGCGTGTGCCAACCTCGTCGATACGGCGGCGGATAATTTCCAGCGATTGCTGCATGGTGCGTTCGTCGGTCGCCTGCTTTTCGGCATCCGACAACGTTAGCGTCAGGATGTCCGTATCGCCACTGACGACGATGTCATTCGACCCCGCCCCTGTCAGCGTCTGGACGGGCCGTGCAAGACCGCGCGCGACCTCAAGGGCCTGCGCCATTTTGCCTGCATCGTCGATCCGCACGCGCAACTCGCCCTCGGGCGCTTCGACACGGCGCACCGGCGTCAGCGACCGCAAGGCATCACGCACCTCTGGCCATGTCGCCTCCATCCGGTTTGCGTAAACATCTGCGACATTAACTTCGGCCAGAAGATGCGCACCGCCACGCAGGTCAAGGCCAAGGTTCACCAACCGCTCGGGCAACCATTCCGGCCAAAGTGCTGCTTGCGCTTCAAGTTCGGGCGTTGACCCGGCCACGTCAATCGCCTTGAGCGCATCATTATGCTGCTCTACGGGGCCGTAAAACGCGTTCGGCAGCGCCAGATACAGGCCAGCCACACAGGTGAGGATGATCAACACCCGTTTCCACAGATCAATCTGAAGCATGGCTTAAGCCCTTCTTAACGCTGCCGTTTTGGCAGTTTACTTGGCAGGTTCGGTTCTTGTCACGACAGTCGCGATGGTCGACTGCACAACGCGTACTTTAACGTTCTCTGCCAGTTCGACCTCAAGCTCGCCGTCGTCTTTCACCTTGACGACCTTGCCGATCAGCCCGCCTTGGGTAACGACCTGATCGCCACGCTTCAGACCATCGACCATGGCTTTATGTTCTTTGACCTTCTTCTGCTGAGGGCGGATAAGCAGAAAATACATGATCGCGAAGATCAGAATAAGGGGCACGAATTGTTGAATGCCTTGCATGGGGATCGTCCTTTTTATGGGGGCGCAAACCACACTTGGCCTGCCTTCGAAGTTTGGCGGAACCTAGGGTTAGACGCAGGGCTTTGCAAGGTGGGTTCATGCGTATTTCAGACGCCCACGCGTCAAGGGCGGACATAGGCGCTATCTTCTGTGCCGCCCAAGCGACTTGCGCGGTTGTGACATGGCATTTTGCACGGCATGGTGGTGGGATAGTCAACCCAGAGGTCACCCGTGTTAGATACCTACCTTGTAATCGCAAACAGCCCCCTGCTTTGGGTGTTTCTAACAATGGTTGTCGCGGCCTTTGGCATCATGTGGCTGACATCGCTTGATGTCCCTTTCGTACCCAAGCCAATCAAGCGCGGATTAAACTTAAAGCTTATTAATTACGTGGGTGCGCTGGCGATCATTTTCTCGATCATATTTACAGCCTTGTTCCTGCAAGAACTGCTCAGTTTGATTTCAACATTTCCAGATGCGGATTCGAATGTAGAAGAGGTTCGCTTCCATACCTCATTGGTCCTAGCTGCGTTTGCCGCAGTTGGTGGCACGATCACACTGCTTTTCGGGTTTCTAAAAATCAATACAACCGAACGGCAAACAATTGCCGCTGAAAACCAAATTGAGCACAATAGGAAAATTCTTCTCAGCCAGCGAATACAAGAAGCCTATTCTCTCTTATCAGCACGCGCCCCCAGTGCACGCCTTGGTAGGAACATAACTTATAAAGAGAATGGTTGCCCGAGCTCAACACTTCAGTGGCAGGATGAAGATCATTCGATCAATCCTGAATGGGAGTCTACAAAGGTCGGCGAGTGGAAAACATTTACTCAATATGAACCTGACTACCAGACCCGTATTTCCGGAATTAGTCTGCTCGAAGTCATTGCCATTGAGAGCCCCCAAGAACGACGGACAATCAACGAGCTTATGGCCAATTTTATCAGAGTAAACGCACCAGTGGAAACGGCGATGTCGATCTCTCTCCCTTCTGATTTTTGGAATAAAAGCCAAAGTGCGATCAGAGACTTATGGACGAGCGACCTTTGTCCACAAGTTAAAAAACTAAGACCCAAGCCGGACATCCAAACTGCGATCAGGCTCATCGGGCAATCGAAAACGCTCGAGGACACTAAGGATCTCAATCTAAAAAGAACAAATCTTCAAGGCGCTGACCTAGAAGGTCTGCATCTCAACGGAGTTGATCTAAGCCTATCAAAATTAGACGGGGCAGATTTTAGACAAACTAAAATTAGGTCCAGCTGCTTGCAGGGTAGCCATTTCATCGGTGTTGAATTTAGTGGGGCGGAGTTAATCGAAGCTGACCTTTCCTATGCCCTTTGTCATTGGGCTGGTTTCGGCAACGCCAAGCTGAATGGTGCCAGATTGTATCAAACGGATCTGCGTTCGGCCCAATTTCACTGGGCAGAACTTGGCGGCACCTATTTTGAAGGCATTAGAATTGATGCTGGCGATTTCTTCAAAACGTCCACTCTTGATGGGGCGGCATTTAGAGATTTGCACTCAATCGACTCCTACATCCCTTTTGAAAAACTGAGTAGGATTTTCGCAGACGGATCATGTTCACTCAACTTTCAGACAAATGAGGAATGTAAGCCACGACCTAGGAATTGGCCTGTTGATATTCTGTGCGAAAAGGACTTCGACACCAAATGGCGCGCCTTCCAGCGCTCTATCGACCACGACCCCACCTAACACCACATCTGGCACCACGATCCACAATCGGGCATAAGGCGGGCAAAGCCTCAGGCGATTCAAGATCAAAGGACAGACCCATGCATGACATCAAAGCCATCCGCGAAAACCCCGATGCATTTGACGCGGCCCTCGCAAGGCGTGGGGATGCGCCTGTTACGGGCGAAATACTCGCTCTCGACACGGCGCGGCGCGGGATGATCAATGCGGCAGAGACAGCGCAAGCCGAGCAAAACAAGGCCTCTAAACTGGTCGGGGCCGCCAAAGCATCGGGTGATGACGCCGAATTCGAACGCCTGCGCGCCCTTGTGACAGAAAAGAAAGCCGAAGTCGCGCAGATGCAGGCCGACGCCAAGGATCTGGACGCCAAGCTGACCGACAAGCTGGCGCGCATCCCCAACCTGCCCGCCGATGATGTGCCCGAGGGTGCGGATGAAAATGACAACGTCGAGGTAAACCGCTGGGGCGACGTGCCGTCCTATGACTTTGCCCCGAAAGAGCATTTCGAGATCGCCAGCGTCGCCGCGTCGATGGATTTTGAAACGGCGGCCAAGATTTCGGGCGCACGGTTTGTGATGCTCAAGGGCGCTGTGGCGCGTATCCACCGCGCGCTGGCGCAGTTCATGATCGACACCCATGTGGATCACAACGGGCTGACCGAATATGTGACCCCCGTGCTGGTCCGCGACGAGGCGATGTATGGTACCGACAAGCTGCCGAAATTCGGCGATGACAGCTATCAGACCACGAACGGCTGGTGGTTGATCCCGACCTCTGAAGTCACGCTGACCTATTCCGTGTCCGGCGATGTGCTGGAAGAAGCCACCCTGCCCCGCCGCATGACCGCGCATACGCTTTGCTTTAGGTCCGAGGCAGGATCGGCAGGCCGTGACACATCCGGCATGCTGCGCCAGCACCAGTTCGAAAAAGTCGAGATGGTGTCGATCACCCATCCCGACGCGTCGGACGACGAACAAAAGCGCATGCTCGGCTGCGCCGAGAACCTGCTGGAACGGCTGGGTGTGCCCTACCGCACCGTGCTGCTGTGCACCGGCGACATGGGCTTTGGCGCGCGGCGCACCTTTGACATCGAAGCGTGGTTGCCGGGCCAAAACGCCTATCGCGAGATCAGTTCGGTTTCCACGACCGGTGAATTTCAGGCACGCCGCATGAACGCACGGTTCAAGCCTGCCGATGGCGGCAAACCGCAATTTGTGCACACGCTGAACGGGTCAGGTCTGGCCGTAGGGCGCTGTTTGATCGCGGTGCTCGAGAATGGCCAGCAAGCAGATGGATCGGTGCAACTGCCCGACGTTCTGGCCCCCTATCTGGGCGGCAAGACCCTTTTGGGAACAGATGGCGTGCTGGTCTGATTGAAACGCCTCTGCCGCAGACTATCTGAGGCAGAGGCTTGATTTTTGACAAGGATATTCCCGTGGGACGCACCCTGACTGCTGTACTGACATTGCTGCTGGCCATTGGCTTTGCCGCATCGCCGTTTTTCGTGACCAGCTTTGCCGGGTTTGACCCCGACCAGTTTCCGGTTCCTCAGGTAAACCCGCCGGTCCAGCCAGCGGGCTATGCGTTTTCGATCTGGGGCGTCATCTATCTGTGGCTGATCATCGGGATGGCGTGGGGCCTGTGGAAAGCCCGCGAGGATTTCATCTGGCATGACATGCGCGTGCCGCTGTGTGTTTCGCTGTTCGTGGGCTGTTTCTGGCTCGCGGTGGCCGTGGCCAGCCCGATCTGGGCAGCGGTGCTGATCTGGGTGATGTTGATCGGGGCACTGGTGGCGCTGTTCAAATCACCGCAAGACAACCACTGGTACGCGGCCCTGCCGGTCGGGTTATACGCTGGCTGGCTGAGTGCGGCGTCTTGCGTGTCGCTTGGCCTGTTGGCGGCGGGATATGGCTGGGTCAACGAAGATACCGCAGCATTGGTGTTTGTTGGATTGGCCATCGTGATCGCCGCAGGGGTGCAATCGACGCTGATGCGGGCACCAACCTATGGCATCGCGGTAATATGGGCCTTGATCGGGGTTGTGGTGCAGAACATGGCGGCCGCGCCCACCGTGGCCGCATTGGCCGCCGGCGGGGCGATTGCGCTGCTGCTTCCGACCTATAGGTCTTGGCGCAAGGCCTAGGGGCTGACCGGCGTTTTCAAAAACACCGGTCCAGATTTTTCGAAAAACCCGGGCGCGCCTAGCGGTCCTTGCGGTGGCCGTCGGTATGTTTGCGCAGCTTTGACGGCTTGGCCTTTTTGCGCCCCTTATACGGGTTGGCATCTGACTGGCCGCGCATCCACAAACGGATCGGCGATCCGGGCATGTCAAAGTCGATCCGCAAGCCGTTCACAAGATAGCGGTTATAGCTTTCCGGCACCTTATCAGGGTGGCTACACATCACAACAAAGCCAGGAGGTCGGGTTTTCGCCTGCGTCATATAACGCAGTTTGATCCGCTTGCCTTGGGGCGCGGGGGGCGGATGGGCCTCCATCATGCCAGCAAGCCAGCGGTTCAACTGGGCGGTCGTAATCCGGCGGTTCCACACATCATAGGCGCGCATAATTGCCTGTTGCAGGCGGTCAAGGCCACGGCCGGTTTTGGCCGAAACCGTTACCAAGGGCGCGCCTTTAAGCTGCGGCAACAAGCGTTCAAAGCTTTCGCGTAGATCCTTGAGCTTACCTTGTTTGTCGGTCTCAAGATCCCATTTGTTCACTGCAATCACAACCGCACGCCCTTCGCGTTCGGCCAGATCGGCGATTCGCAGGTCTTGCTGTTCAAACGGTATCTCGGCATCCAGCAGCACCACAACGACCTCGGCGAACTTTACCGCTCGCAGACCATCGCTGACACTAAGCTTTTCAAGCTTTTCTTGAATCTTGGCCTTTTTGCGCATGCCCGCCGTATCAAAGATACGCATCGGCACGTCATCCCAAACGGTGCGCAAGGAAATCGCATCGCGGGTAATCCCCGCCTCGGGGCCCGTCAGCAGACGATCTTCGCCCATAATCTGGTTGATGAGCGTGGATTTACCAGCATTCGGGCGGCCTACGACGGCAACTTGCAAAGGCTTTGCGTTGGTTGGCACAGGAATGGGCGCGTCTTCGTCGCCCAGTTCTGCTTCTTCCTCGGTCAGGTCTACGTCTGTATCTGGCGTATCCGTATCCACCCGTTCGGCAAAGCCGTCAGCGATCGGCATCAACTGGCTGTAAAGGTCGTTCAACCCTTCGCCGTGTTCTGCGGACATCCGGATCGGTTCGCCCAGTCCAAGGCTATATGCCTCGATCACGCCGGCATCGGCGGCCCGGCCCTCGCCCTTGTTGGCGGCCAGAATCACATGGGCGGATTTCTTGCGCAGGATATCGGCAAACACCAGATCGGACGGGGTCACACCGACGCGGGCATCGATCATGAACAGGCAGATATCGGCCATATCCACGGCCCGTTCAGTCAAACGGCGCATCCGGCCCTGAAGGCTGTCATCGGTGACTTCTTCCAGACCTGCGGTATCGATCACGGTAAAGCGCAGATCGCCAAGCCGTGCGGCCCCTTCGCGCAGGTCACGGGTCACACCGGGTTGGTCATCGACCAAGGCCAGTTTTTTACCGACAAGACGGTTGAACAGCGTGGATTTTCCCACATTGGGACGGCCCACGATGGCGAGGGTGAAGGACATGGAATGCTCCGAAGGTCAGGTCAAGCCTGCGCTCTAGCCTATTTCGCGGTCAACGGAAAGCGTGCAATTGCCCTTTGGACGACACGACATACAGCGTACCGCCTGCGACGACAGGTGCCGTGGTCGCCCCACCGGGGATTTCCACACTGCCCACAAGCGCGCCATTGGTCGGATCAAAGCTGCGCAGCTTGCCATCGTTTGATGCAATGATCACGCGGCCACCGGCAATAATCGGGCCATAATGGGCAAAGACTTCGGATTGGCGTTTCGGCTTGTACTTGACGAAATTCGGCAAGGGCACGCCCCAGATCCGCTGGCCTGTGTTTGCATCTAGCCGCACCAGTTCATTCAGATCCGAGATCGCAAAAACGCTGTCCCCTGCGGGCCAAACCGGCCCTATCGCACCGTCGCGGGCGACCCAGCGGCGTTCGCCACCGGCAAGGCTTAGCGCCGCCAGTCGACCCGATTGGTTGCCGACATAAACCGTATCACCGGAAATCACCGGCCCGCTTGTCACATCCGAGATATTGGATAATGCCCGCCCGGGGCGTTTGCCCACAACAGAGGTGTTCCAGCGGTCCAAGCCGCCTTGACGGAACAGGCCCTGCACTTCGCCGGACCCAAAGGCCATCACTGCAATGTCGGGGCTGATCGCGGGGGCTGGCGCGCCCAGCACGTTGCTGATGCTGGTGCTGGCACCGGTCTGCCACTGCACGCGTCCGTTGGATTTGTTCAAGGCCCAGCCCAAATCGTCACCCGAGGTGAAATAGACCAGATCGCCGTAAACCGTCGGGGCACCAGAACCGGTCCCTTCGATATCTTGCGACCACCGCGTGCCACCAGTTGCAACATCAAGGGCCGAAACGATGCCAAAGCCCAAAGAGACATAAAGCGTGTCGCCATCCACAGCCAGACCACCGCCGGTCGCATCGCCCCCGCCATCACTGGCCGGGGTCAGGTCTCGGGTCCACAAAACAGCACCCGAGGTCGACGTCGCCGTAACCAACGCGCTTGAATCGATGGTAAACACACGCGCCCCCGACACAACGGGTGCTGCGGTGATGCGCTGCTTGCGGCTGTCGCCTTGGCCGATGTTCGATGACCACGCCAATTGCGGCGCGCTTCGCAGCGCGGCATTGGCGACGCGTGTGCTTGGCGTGCCTGCCGATTGGGACCAGCTTGCGTTATTGACGGCCTTGGGCAGGGCAATCGCGCGGGTTGTGTTGGCGGGAATTGCGATATCGGCGGGTGCTAGCAAACTATCATCATTTTGCAGCACCGACCGCACGTCTTGCCGCAAACCGGGAAGAATCACTTCGGGCTCGGCACAGGCTGACAACAGCAAGGACGCGATCACTGCCCCGATGCCCAGACCGGCACGCCTGACTTTCAGACCGCCACGGGCCGACTTTAACGTCATGCGCGTATCAAGGTCGCTGTGGAGATTGGTCATGGCCCTGCTCGCTTTGCTCTTAACTCGTGTCATCCGACGCGTCTTGGGACGGTCTTAATTGTTCTGCGCATCTGCCTGCGAGGTCCCGTCGGACCCGGCCAAAGGTGCGGCGGTGCCCATGTCGGGTTCCCCGCCCAGTGCCACAATCACCTGAAGGGCGCGTTGTTGCAAGTCTGCGGTGACTTCGGCATCCAATAAGATCGCCTGATAGCGATCAATCGCCCCCTGCGGGTTGTTTTCCTCAATTTCGATCAGCGCCAGCTGTTCTTCGGCCAGCAAACGCAGCGTGTTGCCGGGCTGGGCCAATGCTTCGAGCGCCAGACGGCGTTCGTTGGCAGGGGTGTCCGTGCCTTGCAGGGTGACCGATTTCAGCTGCGCCATCTCGCGGTAGATGGCGGGAATGTCACCGTTCACGGCGATTGCGTTCAGCGTTTCCACCGCGCCAGCCTTATCCCCTGCCTCCACCTGCTCGGCGGCGGCCAGGAATCCCAATACCGCAGAGGCAGGCGGCGTATCCGCCTCAATCGCGCTAAGGGCTGCGGCCCGCCCTTCAGTTTCTTGCAAGGTCAGCGCGGCAAACATTGCATCGCCCAAGGCTTCGGCTTTGTTGCGCGCTTGTGCTTTTTGGTATTCATTCCACGCTGCACCACCGACGATCAGCACGATGGCCAGAACGGCGATCCACCCATAGCGCTTGAGCATGAAATAGAAGCGGTCGCGCCGAACTTCGTCGTTCACTTCGTCGATGAAACTGTCTGTATCGCTCATGTTTTTGCCCGATCCGCCCTAATTTGATGCTTGTCTTAACGCGCAGCCGCCACCCTGCCAAGGGCCTGACTGCACAGTGTTTTGGCGAGTGCCGCACAAACAGGGAAAGATTGATGGATTTTTGACAAAGTATTCTGTCCGGTTTAGGTGCATTGAACTAACTATTTGCCATCTTATTTATTCTTGACCATGGCGATTTACCCCAAAGGTTCCCAATGCGCATCTTTCCAATAATTGCGGCAATCGCCGTATCCTTCCTTATGTATATGGCGATCTTTCAACGTGACGCTCTGATGGCCGCCGTCGGGATAGGCCAAAGCGATGAAGCAACCGAATCCCTGACTGCCGATCCGGCCCCGAACCAGGTGGCCGACCAAGGGCTGGTCAAAGTCGTTGTGCAACGCAGCACCGCCACATCGCTGGAATCCGCCGTCATCGTGCGCGGCCAGACCGCAGCGGCGCGCCAAGTTGACGTTCAAGCGGAAACCTCCGCCACTGTGGCCTCGCCTCCGCTGCGCAAAGGGTCGCGTGTCGCGGCTGGGGACACGCTATGCGAACTGGACATAGGCACACGGGATGCAGCCCAAAAAGAAGCGCAAGCCCGCCGCGCAGAAGCCGCGTCACGCGTTCCGGAATCCGAATCCCGTGTTATAGAAGCGCAGGCACGGCTGGACGAGGCGATGATCCGTTTTAACGCCGCCACCAAGCTGGGCGAAGACGGGTTTTCGTCCACCGCGCAGATTGCGACTGCCGGGGCCGCTGTCGCTGCCGCCCGTGCTGGCGTCAGTTCTGCAGAAGCAGGGTTGAATGCCGCCAAATCCGGGATCGAGGCCGCAGATGCCGCCGTCGCCGTCACCCAGACCGAAATCGACCGTCTGACGCTGACCGCGCCCTTTGCGGGGTTGCTTGAAAGCGACACAGCCGAATTGGGCAGCCTGCTGCAAAAAGGGTCGATCTGCGCACGGGTGATCCAGCTGGACCCGATCAAGCTGGTGGGCTTTGTGCCCGAAACCGAAGTCGACCGTGTAACCCTAGGGGCCCCCGCAGCCGCACGTCTGGCCGCCGGAAACCGTCAGATCAACGGTCAAGTCACCTTTATTTCGCGCGCATCCGATCCATCGACCCGTACCTTTCGGGTTGAAATCGACGTGCCGAATCCGGATCTAAGCATCCGCGACGGGCAGACTGCGGAAATCGCAATCGCCTCTGCGGGGGTTAATGCGCATCTGATTCCGCAATCCTCGATGACCCTGGATGACAACGGCATTCTTGGGGTGCGCACGATTGATGAAAACAATGTCGTGGCCTTTAACCCTGTTGAACTGGTCCGCGACACACCGCAGGGCATCTGGGTGGTCGGGCTGCCCGAAACCGTCACGATCATCGTGCTGGGCCAAGAATACGTCACCGCAGGCGTCACCGTCGCACCGACCCTGCGCGAGGTCACCCAATGAACGGTATCGTCGATTGGGCTGCGGGCCGTGCGCGCATGGTCATGGCGTTTATCCTGCTAAGCCTCGTCGTAGGCGGCTATGCCTATTCGACCTTGCCCAAAGAGGGCGAGCCCGACATCGAAATCCCTGCCCTGTTCGTATCGGTGCAATTCCCCGGCATTTCCGCCGCCGACAGTGAAACTCTGCTTGTCAAACCGATGGAGACCGAGCTGTCCGATCTGGACGGCCTGAAAACCATGAGCGGCACGGCCTCTGAGAACTATGCCGGCGTGGCGCTTGAGTTTGAATTCGGCTGGGACAAGACCAAGATCATGGCCGACGTCCGCGACGCGATGAGCACCGCGGAGGCCAAATTCCCGGAAGGTTACGAGAAATATTCGATCACCGAGATCAACTTCTCCGAATTCCCGATCATCATCGTCAACCTGACCGGCCCCGTGCCAGAACGCACCATGGCCCGTGTAGCGCGCGACTTGCAGGACGCTCTTGAAGGGGTCGACGCGGTGCTTGAGGCAGGTCTGGCGGGCGACCGCGACGAGATGCTCGAGGTGCTGATCGACCCTTTGCGCCTTGAGGCATATGACGTCACCGCCGGTGAATTGATCAACGTGGTGCAAAACAACAACCAGCTGATCGCAGCTGGCGAAGTGCAATCGGATCAGGGCAGTTTTGCCGTGAAAATCCCGTCGTCTTTCGATGACCCTCGTGATGTCTACAACCTGCCGGTCAAGACCAACGGCGACCGCGTCGTCACCTTGGGTGATCTGGCCACAATCAATCTGACCTTCGAGGACCGCGAAGGCACGGCACGCTTCAACGGCGAAAAAACGCTGGCGTTGCAGGTGGTCAAACGCAAGGGCTTTAACCTGATCGACACCTCGACCCGCGTCAAGGAAGTGGTCGCCGAACAAAGCGCTGCGTGGCCCGAAGGGCTGAAAGCCGCCGTTGAGATCGGGACCTCAAACGACCAAAGCCGTATCGTGGACAGCATGGTGCAACAATTGATCGGGTCGGTTCTGACCGCGATTGCCTTGGTGATGATCGTGGTGTTGGCCGCCCTTGGCATTCGGGCGGCGTTGCTGGTGGGCTTTGCCATTCCAACGTCGTTTCTGCTGTGTTTCGCCTTTCTGGCGCTGATGGGGATATCGATTTCGAACATCGTGATGTTCGGGCTTATCTTGGCCGTGGGCATGTTGGTGGACGGTGCCATCGTGGTGGTCGAATATGCCGATGCGCGTCAACAACAAGGCGAAGGCCCAATGCAGGCCTATGTCACCGCCGCCAAACGGATGTTCTGGCCAATCATTTCATCAACCGCGACGACGCTTTGCGCGTTCTTGCCCATGCTGTTCTGGCCCGGTGTACCCGGCCAGTTCATGGGCATGCTGCCGGTAACCTTAATCTTTGTTCTGTCGGCATCTTTGGTTGTGGCACTGGTCTATCTGCCGGTTCTGGGCGGCGTCACCGGGCGTCTTGAACGCTGGATGGCCGATAACATGGCCGCAATCGCAGGGCTGCGGATTTATCTGCACTTGGCTCTTTTTCCGGTCGCATTCGTGATGATCATTCTTTTTGCAGCCCTCAGTGGGCCGCTTTTCGGGGTGATTTCAGCGCAGTTTGCGTCCATGGACGGGCTGGACATCTTGGGTTCAGTCATCCCCGTTTTTGCCATCGTGTTTTCGTGTATCGCGGCACTTTGCGCCTTGGCCGCAATTGCGCTGTCGGGCGGGATGCTGGCCCTGATCAGCTTTTTCGCGCTGTTCACCCGTATGGGGCGCGGCGGGCGGTGGGTGACCTCGCGGCTCTTCCGCAAGCCCCCTGACGTGATTGACGCAGGCTATAAACGGTCCGCATTCGGGCGGGTGATCGAATTTATCGCAGGCAATCCGGTGATGCCATTGGTGGTCGCGGGCACTGTGTTCGTGTTTGTCGGCACCACGATGATCTTTTTCGGCAACAACAGCAAAGGCGTTGAATTCTTTGTGGAATCCGAACCGGAACAGGCAATCGTCTATGTCCTGGCACGCGGCAACCTGTCGCTAAGCGAAAAAGACAGGATTTTGCAACAGGCCGAAGACATCGTGCTGGCCCATCCCGGCGTTTCCACCGCCTTCGCCTTTGCGGGCAAAGGCGGATTGGACAGCAACACAGGCGGTGCCACCGCCCCCAAAGACAACATCGGCCAAATCCAGCTTGAGACAATCCCATGGGAGGACCGCGCCCTGCGGCCCGATCTGGACGGCGATATAGTGATCGCCGAACTGACCGAACAGCTTAGCGCAATCCCCGGCATCAAGATTGAAATTCTGGCGCAGGCACGCGGCCCTGCCTCGGGAAAACCGGTACATTTGCGTTTGCTGTCCGATAGTTTCGACGATCTTGTCCAAGCCACGGGCCTTGCGCGCGACGCGTTTGAAAAGACCCCCGGCCTGACCTTGATCGAAGACACCCGCCCCCTGCCCGGCATTGACTGGCAGATAGACGTGGATGTGGCCAAGGCCGGCCAATACGGGGCCGATGTGTTGACCGTAGGCGCGATGGTGCAGTTGGTCACCCGTGGTCTGCTGCTGGACACGATGCGCGTCGACAGCTCCGACGAAGAGATCGAGATCAGGGTGCGCCTGCCTGAAAAGGACCGTGTGCTCAGCACGCTTGACACGCTCAAGGTGCGCACCGCCGACGGGCTGATCCCGCTGTCGAATTTCATCACCCGCACGCCCGTCGCCAAGCTGGCCGAGATCAACCGCATCGACCAAAAGCGTCACCTTGATATCAAGGCGGATGTGTTTGCCGGGTTGATGAAACTGGTCAAGCCTCAAGTCGTGGACGGCACCGAGACGACAGTGACCCTGGCCACCATGCGCCCTGCTGCAGATGACAGTGATTTCCAGTCGGCTGATGGCGAGGCGTATAAAATCACCAACCGCACCAATGCGGCACAAGACATTGACCTTCAGGCTGACCTGATCAGCGGTGCCCTGCGCCTTGTGCCCGTCAACGCGAATGAACGCATCGCCGAGATCACCAAATGGCTCGACACGCAGCCGCTGCCTGACGGTGTCACCTATGAATGGACCGGTGATCAGGAAGATCAAGCCGACAGTCAGGCGTTCCTAAGCTCGGCCTTTACCGCTGCCTTGGGGTTGATGTTCATCATCCTGCTCGCGCAATTCAACAGCATCTATAATTCGGTTCTGGTGCTGCTCGCGGTCGTGCTGTCCACCACGGGCGTGCTGATCGGGATGTTGGTCATGGATCAGACGTTTTCCATCATCATGACCGGCACGGGCATTGTCGCGCTGGCGGGGATTGTGGTGAACAATAACATAATCCTGATCGATACCTATCAGGAATTCAGCCAGTACATGCCCCGCATCGAGGCGATCATTCGCACCGCTCAGGCGCGTATCCGTCCGGTTTTGCTTACCACGATCACCACTATGGCAGGGCTTGCGCCGATGATGTTCGGGCTAAGTCTGGATTTTGCCAATGGCGGCTATACGATCGACAGCCCCACCGCGCTGTGGTGGAAACAGCTGGCCACTGCCGTTGTGTTTGGCCTTGGCGTGGCGACGGTTTTGACGCTGATGGTCACGCCGTCGATGCTGGCGATCAGGGTTTGGGCCACAACATATGCCCGCTGGATCGCGCAGCTATTGGCCAAGATGTCGCTGGGCCGGGCAAGCACGGCAGCACAGGACTGGGCCTTGGACAAGGATGCGCAGCGTCTGAAATCCGGCATCCTGATCTGGGAAGACGACGCCCTTGCGCCAGTGCAGTCTGCAAAGCTGCGCGCGGCGGAATAACCCCCTCCTTAGGCAGCAGCGAGAGTGGTTTGCTGCTGCTTGAGTTTCGGCATCGTGAACAAGGTCAACCCAAGGGCCACAACGCCACATAGCGCGATGCTGATGACCATCGGCCCAGCTGTGCCATCGAAGAACGGCGTTGACAGGCCGATACAAACCGCCCCGGTCAACATCGTCATGCTGCCGCTTAGCGATGATGCAATCCCTGCGCGTTGCCCGTGCGCGTCAAGGGCGGCCACCATCGACGACGGGATGACAACGCCCAGAAAGGCATAGACGGCAAACAAACCGATCAGCAGCACCCAAAGGCTGCCGTATCCTGCCAGCACCAGCAGGGCCAAAACGGTCGAACTGATGGCAAAGCCAGCTACACCGCGCCCGATCAGCGTGGACAACCCCCAGCGGTCCGCAAGGGTCCCGGCAAACTGTGTCGCGGTAAAGAACCCCACTGCATTAAAGGCAAAGGCCAGCGAAAATTCAGTCGGGCTTAGGCCGAACTGACCGGTGTAGACAAAAGACGCCGTGGCGATGAACAAAAAGAAGCTGGCCATGCCAAATCCCGCAATAAAGGTCAGCCCGACAAAGACCGGATCGCGAAACAAAATCCCGCAACTGCGCGACAATTGCCCCAGATTGACCTTGCGCCGCTGATCGTCCTTCAGCGTTTCTGGCAGCAGTATCTGCGCCGTTGTCAGGCTGGCGACGGCAAGCACGGCCAGTGCGATGAAAATTTCGCGCCATGTGCCAAAAGTCACGACAGCGCTGCCCGCAAGCGGTGCCAGCATCGGCGAGATCGAGATGACAAGCATGATCGCCGACATCAACCGTGTCGCTTGTGCGCCGGTGTACATGTCGCGCACGATGGCCCGCGGGATCACCATCACCGCAGCCCCGCCAACACCCTGAATGATGCGCCCCACCACCAGCAACTCGATTGAGGGCGCGGCAGCGCAGATGATTGCGCCAACCGCAAAAATGCTCATCCCGATGAACAAGGTTTTCTTGCGCCCGATTTGGTCAGACAGCGGCCCATAGACAAGCTGCGCCAGACCGTAGGCCAGAAAATAGGCCACCAGCGTCGCCTGCGCCCCTGAAACAGAGGTGCCAAGCGCCTCTTCGATCGCGGGCAGCGCGGGCAGATACATATCGATGGCAAACGGTCCCGTCACGCAGATCAGACCTAGAACGATGGCAGTACGGAGCATTCCGGCTTGCATGGGGATTCCTTTGACTGGGGATGCGGTCGGTGCAGCACCAAGCGCCGATGCACTTGGTACCAGCAGCTGAATGGGGATCAAGCGCTTTGCCACCTATACACGAATTTGTGCAGCGAGAACCTGAAACCTCCGACGTTTTGCGTGAAAAAAAGGCACCATTTGCAAGGCGTTATGGTGCCAAGCCCTCAAGGCGGCCGGGACCGTAGCCCCTTGCCGCCTTGGGTTAGTTCGTTTCCTCGGACTGTTGACGCTGCCACAACTGTGCATAGCGGCCGTTGCGGGCCAGCAGATCGTCATGGCTGCCTTGCTCGACAATCTCGCCTTGTTCAAGCACGACGATCCGGTCCGCTTCGGCCACTGTGGACAGGCGGTGCGCAATGGTCAGCACGGTTCGTCCCTTGCCAGCCTGACGCAATGCGTCCTGAATCTCGCGCTCTGTCTCACTGTCCAGCGCGCTGGTGGCTTCGTCCAGCAGCAGGATCGGCGGGTTTTTCAGCAAGGTCCGTGCGATGCCGACGCGCTGTTTTTCACCGCCCGACAGTTTCAGGCCGCGTTCCCCGACGGCAGTGTCATACCCCTTGGGAAGCCTCTGGATAAAGCTATGGATCTGCGCGGATTTGGCCGCCTCTTCGATCTCGGCTTGGGTGGCGTTGTCCCGGCCATACCCGATGTTATAGCCAATCGTGTCGTTGAAAAGAACCGTGTCCTGCGGCACCACACCGATGGCGCGGTGCAGGCTGTCTTGGGTCACGTCACGCACATCTTGACCGTCAATCTTGAGCGCCCCACCCTGCACATCGTAGAAACGGAACAAAAGCCGCCCGATGGTGGATTTGCCCGATCCTGTCGATCCGACAATGGCGACCATTTCGCCCGGTGCCGCCTCGATTGACACCCCCTTGAGGATCTCGCGATCGGGATCATAGCCAAAGCGCACATCTTCAAGCGTCACACGTCCGCCGGTCACCTTCAGGTCTGGCGCATCGGGTTTGTCCGTAATCTCGGCTGGTTGTTCAAGCAGCGTGAACATCTGCCCCATATCAACCAATGCCTGCCGAATTTCGCGGTACACGGTGCCCAGAAAGTTCAGCGGGATCGTGATCTGCACCATATAGGCGTTTACCATGACGAAATCACCCACGGTCAGCGTGCCGTTTTGCACACCAATCGCGGCCATGACCATCACGCCCACAAGGCCGCAGGTGATCAGCAAGGATTGGCCAAAGTTCAGGAATGCGAGCGAATAGTTGGTCTTGATCGCCGCTTCTTCATAGCCCGCCATAGCGCCGTCGTAGCGGCTTGCCTCGCGTTGTTCCGCGCTAAAATATTTGACCGTCTCGTAGTTCAGCAGACTGTCGATGGCTTTTTGGTTGGCATCCGTATCCTGGTCATTCATCTGGCGGCGCAGTTTCACGCGCCATTCGGTGACTGCAAAGGTGAACCAAACGTAAAACGCAATCGTCACGGCGACGATCAGCAAGTACCAGAAATCGAAGAGCACCAGAAAGATGATCCCGACCATCAAGAGTTCAAGGATCAGAGGCCCGATCGACAGCAGCATGAAACGCAGCAAAAAGTCGACGCCTTTGACGCCGCGTTCGATGATCCTGCTTAACCCGCCCGTCTTGCGGGTAATGTGGTAGCGCATGGACAGGTTGTGAATATGTTCAAACGTCTCAAGGGCCAGCATGCGCAGCGCGCGTTGGCCCACACGTGCAAAAACCGCATCGCGCAACTGTTGAAAGCCGACGTTCATCGCACGCGCGACACCATAGGCGACGGTCAGGCCAATGGCCCCAAGCGCCAGAAACGGCACGCCTTCGTCCGCCAGCCCGTCGACCGCACCTTTGTAGAGAACCGGTATCACGACCGACACCAGCTTGGACACAAGCAAGAATATCATCGCCCAGACAACGCGCTTTTTGACCCATGGCAGATCGTCAGGCCACAGGTACGGTGCGACTTTTTTCAAGACCCGCAGGTTCGACTGACCCTCTGCTGCCTTGGCGATTTCTTCTTCGGTCATGGGAATGTGGGGCGGATTGGCCCCGGTGGTTTTCGACGCGCCTTGCGCCCGGCTTGTATCGGCTGACATGTATGATCCTGAAATGCTTGGACCACTACATAGGCCGCATCCGGCAAGGTTGCCAGTGGGCGGGCATCAAAATGGCAAAGCAGACCTTGGTTGCCACATTGTCGGCGCAGGCTATTCCGGCAATGTGAAAACCTGCCCCGGATAGATCAGGTCAGGATCGCGGATGGAACCGCGGTTCGCTTCGACCACACGCACGTACAACGTGGGGTCACCATAGCGGTCGCGTGCGATGGCCCAAAGGGTCGCCCCTTCTTGCACGGTGACGGCCTTGATCGGGCCGTCGTAATTGGCGGTGGCACGGGCAAGCACTTCGGGGGATTCGCGCTTGAAGGGCGTCTCGACCCGGCTGATGACCTCGCCAGTCTGGTTCAATTCATCCACACGCAGGGTGTAAATTCCGGCATTTACGTCTTCGAGGTCACCGCGCCAGCGCCCCTCGGCGTCGACGGGCAAGGTGCTGACCGCAGCATTATCAAGATAGACCTGAACCGACGTGCCTTCGGTCTGCGCGCGCCCGGCAAGGCTTACCTCGCCCTGCTGGGAATAGGTGATCGTATCCAATGCGATTTGCTTGGTGGGTTTGGGCGCAGAGCCTGAAAAAAGTTCGACACCATCCGGCGTAGATTTCAGCAAGGCCACCTGATCAGGGGCCGTCTGATCAGCCGTACTGCTGGTCGTCGCCATTGCCGTGCCCGTAGCTGCGCCAGTGGTCGTTTCCGCAGGCAGTTCGGCTGCAGCGGCTTGATCAGCGGTTTCAGCTTCGACTTGGGTGACCTGATCCTTCGGGCCGGCCTCGCCTGTGGGGTCCTGCCCCGCTTCGCTGCTTGCCCTCATAGTCTCGTCTGGGGTCGTTTCCTTGGATACCACCTGCATCGGGGCCAAAATCACTTCTTCCACCGAAGGGACGGATTTTGTGCCGCTCATCCCCTCAAGGCTGATGACCTGCCCCATGCCGTCGGGCGGCAGAATGGCAAGGGTCGCGAATTTACCGGCACCATCGGCCAAAGCCGTGGCGATCTCGGTGCCATTGCTGATCACCCGCACCGTACTGCCCGGCAATGCACGCCCTGCGATCACTGTCATTCCATCGGGGTCACGCCGGACCTCGTCAAAGCGCGGGGTGTCGGGCGGCGTTGGCATCGTTGCCGGCGCGGGCGGGTTTTGCGGCACTTCGGACGGCGCAGGTTCCACAGCGCTTTGGGAGGGCGTAGGCGACAGCAGCGCAGTCTGTGTCACAGGTGGTTGCTGTCGGGAGAGAAAATACCCGACGACGGCGACCGCCACTGCAATCCCCACGCCCCCCAAAACCAAAGATTTCCGCATCTGCAAAACAGGTATTCCTTTCAGTTCATTGAACCTTACTGCGTTGAGGGTTTGAAGCAAGAGGGTTAACACTGGTCGCAATGATGCTGCACCCCTGCAGGCAATCCGCTGACAAGGACGATATTGATGATTCAGAAATCCGTTTGCATATATTGCGGTTCACGCGCAGGCGACGATCCTGCATTTACCGCACAGGCGCAGGCCATGGGGCGGGGTTTGGCCGACCACAACTGGCGGTTGGTTTACGGTGCAGGCGATGTCGGCCTGATGGGAACCGTTGCCCGCGAGGCGCAGGCGGCAGGTGGCAATACCTTTGGCGTGATCCCCCAACATCTGGTGAAATGGGAAGTCGGGAAAACCGATCTAACCCAATATATCGTCACCGAAACCATGCACGAGCGCAAGAAAGTGATGTTCATGAACTGTGACGCCGTGGTCGTCATGCCGGGCGGTGCAGGGTCGTTGGACGAACTCTTTGAGGTTCTGACATGGCGTCAGCTGGGGCTGCATGAAAAGCCGGTAATCCTTTTGAACACAAACGGTTACTGGGATCCCCTCGTGCAACTTCTGGAACATGTCGTCGCCCGTGGATTTGCTGACGCGACATTGCTTGGGTATTACGCCGTGGTGCCCGACGCGGACGCAGCGCTTGCCATTTTACGCGAAAAGCTGGGCTAACGTATTATGGTCAGACCGGCCAAGAAAAAGCCCCGCAAACCGGGTTTGCGGGGCTTAAAGTTCTAATTCATCAGCAGCTTACATGCGCGATGCGACGTTTTCCCAATCGACAAGATTGTCGAGGAAGTTTGTCAGATAGTCAGGGCGCGCGTTGCGGAAATCGATGTAATAGGAATGTTCCCATACGTCGCAGCCCAGCAATGCAGTCTGACCAAAGCACACGGGGTTCACGCCGTTTTCGGTCTTGGTGACCTTCAGCGCGCCGTCTGTATCTTTGACCAGCCACGCCCAGCCCGACCCGAACTGGCCAGCGCCTGCCGCCTTGAAATCGTCCTTGAACTTGTCAACGGACCCAAAGCTTTCGGTGATGGCTTTTTCCAATTCACCTGGCATGGCAGCGCCGTTTGGCCCCATCATTTCCCAGAACTGGTTGTGATTCCACAGCTGGCTGATGTTGTTGAAAATGCCGCTTTGTGCGACGGCTTTGGGATCATATGTGCCTTTAATGATCTCTTCGAGGGATTTATCAGCCCATTCCGTGCCTTCAATCGCCTTGTTTCCGTTCACGACATAGGCGTTGTGGTGCTTGTCGTGGTGAAATTCCAGCGTTTCAGCGGACATGCCTTTGGCGGCAAGTGCGTCGTGGGCATAGGGAAGATCGGGAAGTGAAAAAGCCATGATTTGGGCCTCCGTTGGTTGATTTCATCTGGGTCACAAGAAGCCCGAATTGCAACAATATCAAGGGTAACTGGCCATTAAACTTCTCGCAGGCCGATTACTTCTTGTCTTTTTCCTTTGCCTCGGCGCATTTACCGGCCGCAGATCCAGGTGCCACAAAAAAGCTTTCGCCCAAACCGTTATAGGTAAAGGTATTGCGCTTGAGGTTCAGCGTCATCTTGAAATCCACGTTCTGCTTTCGCCCCTGAGTGTCTTTTACCCCGATCAGTTTCCACGCAAGCTTGACCCGCGTTGGTGTCGGCTGCGACAGCTTTGCACGGATTGGACCTTTGAACGTTTGCTGGGTGAATTCGTCATAGACCGCAGCCTGCCATTCCCCCGGATTGATCGCGACGAAAACCGCATCAGGCACCCAATCCCGCGATGACGGGTTCTGGGTCACGCACACCAAGGTAATCGCGGACGCGGTTTGCGCGAGTACTAGCAGATATGCAGCCGCCAACGAGGCTTTTATCAAGCGTCTTCCGATCATTCCGCACTCACCCATTGCCAATCACGCTAAAGCCCCTTCTCCAGAGGCGCTTAGCGCTGCCGATATAGGGCTTCACTTATTAACGAAACGTCTCGCGATCACAAGCATTTGGTCCGCGCCGATCAACGATTAAAAAAATCGTACGCGGCGCGGCCAATAGGCGTTTTTGAAGAGGCCTAAAAATGCCCGACTTCTGAACCGGGCTGGGCTGCGACTTTCAGCAAATCGAAGACATACTGCGCGACCGACCGGAAGCAGACCAGCTCTGCTGTTTCGGCATCGACCATCCAGAACGCGGCAGGAACCTGCGCAAGACGGGTGCGCCTGATCATGCCGGGGACAAAGACCCCGGGTGCCGTATCAACGGGGGCAAGCTTTGCCAGAACCTCGCGGATATGTTTGCCCTTCAGGCGGAACACGGCGCGGGCATCGGACACGTTCACCGCCAGCGCGTGATTGCTGGCAATGGATTTGTGCAGCGTCTCAAGGTTGGCTGTGACGTCCGTGTAGGGGCACATCAGCAGCAGCTCATCCGGGGACATCCACGCGATACCAGTGCTTGCGGTCGCATTGATGCCGCGCTGTTCGGGCATGTCGACGCCAGCGATTTTCTTGAGCGGCTTTTTCAAATATCCCGCCGTCAAATCCCCCCGGATCGAGATCATCCCGATCGGGTCAAGGGCGATAATTTCAGCGATGCCTTCTTTATAGACTGCCCCGTTTAGCGCGCTGATGGGCTCAGACATTCTGCTTCTCCCCTTCTTTATCGTAAAACACCGGATCGACGATTTTCGCATTATAGGTTTTGCCATCGGTGCCGGGGAATTCCAGCACCTCGCCCATGCGGTCAGGACCGTTCAGGACCAGCCCCATGGCGATGCCTTTGCCCAAAGTCGGCGAATGGTAGGTCGAGGTAACGCGCCCGATCATGTTGCGCTGGTTGTTCTCGTTTACGCCCTCGCCCACGGCATAGGCACCATCCGGCAATGTGCTGCCATCGGTTGTCTCAAGCCCAACAAGTTTCCAGCGGGTCGGGTCGACCATATGGCTGCGCTCTTGCGCGCGCTTGCCAAGGTAGTCTTCTTTCTTTTTCGAGATCGCCCAGTTCAGCCCCAGATCCTGCGGGATCACGGTGCCGTCGGTTTCGTCCCCGATCATGATGAACCCTTTTTCGGCGCGCAGGATGTGCAGACATTCAGTGCCATAAGGCATCACACCCAGATCATTCCCCGCCACCATCAGCGCATCCCAGAACGCCTGGCCGACGCCCGCATCCACAGCGATCTCATAGCTCAGCTCGCCCGAGAAAGAGATGCGGTAGATCCGGCATTTGAAGCCGCCAAGTTCGCCATCGACCCATTCCATAAAGGCCAATGCTTCTTTGCTGACATCCATTCCGCCCAGCTTTTCCAAGCACTTACGCGCATTGGGGCCAACGACGGCGATCTGCGCATATTGTTCGGTGACATTGGCAACATAGACGTTGAAATCCCACCATTCGGTCTGCAGCCATTCTTCCATGTGTTGGTGAATACGGTCCGCGCCGCCCGTGGTCGTGTGGCACAGGAAGGTGTCATCATCGACGCGCGCAACCACGCCGTCATCAATCAGGAACCCGTTTTCCGAACACATCAGGCCATAGCGACACTTGCCCGGTTTCAGGCTGCTCATCATGTTGGTGTAGAGCATGTCCAGAAATTTGCCCGCATCCGGCCCTTTGACGATGATCTTGCCAAGTGTCGATGCATCCAGCAGGCCCATGTTGGTCCGCGTGTTGGTAACCTCGCGCATCACCGCGTCATGGGTTGTCTCACCGGGGCGGTTATAGGAATAGGGTCTGCGCCAATGGCCGACAGGTTCCCATTCGGCCCCATTGGCATCATGCCAGTCGTGCATTGGCGTGCGGCGCAGCGGTTGGAAGACCTCTCCGCGTGCTTCGCCGCCAATCGCACCCATTGAAATCGGGTGGTACGGCGGACGGAAGGTTGTGGTGCCAACGGTAGGTATATCTGCGTTCAAGGCCCCTGCAAGGGTCGCAAGACCATTGATATTGCTAAGCTTTCCCTGATCCGTTGCCATGCCAAGCGTGGTATAGCGTTTGGTATGTTCAACGCTCACAAAGCCTTCTTGAGCAGCAAGACGCACGTCGGATACTTTGACGTCGTTCTGGTAATCGAGCCACGTTTTTTCGCGCAACTTTACGTTGGCCCCGTGGGGCATCATCCAGACCGGGGCCAAGGGGGATTCCTCTTGGCGGTCGGCATTTGGCGACGCGGCATCACTGGGCAACCCAAAGCCCAGCGTCGTGACAACCCCGTCCGCCGCCGCATGCGCATCATGCAAAATATCATCAAGGCCGAAATATCCCGCCGCAGCACCTGCAGCAGTAACAAATCCATGGCCATCCGAACCAAGGGGCGGATTATCGACGTCGGGGCGGAAACTGGCCAGTTTTGCATCCCAAGTCAGCTTACCACCGCAATGGGACCACAGATGCACCACCGGTGACCAGCCGCCCGACATGGCAACGGCTTCGCATTGGATCGTTTCCAGCACGGCCCCTTCGCCCGCTTGGCTGCACACATCAACGGCTGTCACACGTTTGCCGCCTTTGACGCTGGACACAGCGTGGCCCATCATCACACGAATACCAAGGGCCTTGGCACGGGCCATCAGCGCTGAATCCTCGGGCAAGACGCGGGCATCAAGGATGGCAGGCACAGACAAACCCGCCTCGACCAAGGCAATCGCGGTGCGGTACGCATCGTCATTGTTGGTCACCACGACGGTGCGGTCCCCGACACAGACGCCGAAATTCACCAGATAATCCCGCACGGACGCTGCCAGCATCACGCCGGGAATGTCATTGCCGGCAAAGGACAAGGGCCGTTCAATCGCGCCCGTCGCGGTGATGATGTGACCCGCCCGGATACGCCACAGACGGTGGCGAGGGCCTTTGATTTCGGGCGCGTGATCCTTGAGACGCTCATAGCCCAGCACATAGCCGTGGTCATATACCCCTGCCCCCATGGTGCGGGTGCGCATCTGGACGTTTTCCATCGCAGACAGTTCGGCAATGAGGGCTGCGATGTAATCGTCAACCGAAGCGCCATCGACTGTGCCGCCATCCACCGGCGCACGCCCACCCCAATGGGACGTCTGTTCCAGCAAAATCACCTTGGCCCCGGACAGGGCTGCGGTGCGCGCCGCCTCAAGGCCCGCAACGCCGCCACCGATCACCAGAACATCGCAAAACGCATGGAAATGTTCGTAGGTATCGACGTCTTTGTCTTTCGGTGCTTTGCCCAATCCGGCGGAGTGGCGGATGATCGGTTCATACACGTGCTTCCAGAACGGCCGCGGATGAATGAACATCTTGTAGTAGAACCCGGCAGGCAAAAACCGGCTGAGGTATTTGTTGATGGCACCCACGTCGAATTCAAGGCTGGGCCAATGGTTCTGGCTGGCGGCATCCAGACCATCGAAAAGCTCGGTCGTGGTGGCGCGTTGGTTCGGCTCAAACTGGCCGTCGCGGCCAAGGTTCATCAGCGCGTTAGGCTCTTCCGGGCCAGCGGCGACGATCCCGCGCGGGCGGTGGTATTTGAACGACCGGCCCACCAGCATCTGGTCATTGGCCAGCAAGGCCGAGGCCAGCGTGTCGCCCTGAAACCCGCGCAATTGTTTACCGTTGAACGAGAAATTCACCGGCGTGGATTTGTTGAGCAGGCGGCCGCCTGTGGCAATTCTGGTGCTCATGAGATCAAACCTTGGTGTTTGCGGGGGCGCAGGTGCCTCCGGCGGGAGTTTTTTTGGCAAAATGAAGCAGCGGCATTATCGGGCATCCGGTTTTTGCCAGTCGGGACGGCGGTGGGTTATCTTGTCGATGATATCTTGGGGCACCGTGCTGGTTTGCGCTGTATAAGTGCCAAAGATCTCGAGGGTCATGGTATCACGGGCGGCATGAAACCACTTGCCGCAGCCATAGACATGCCGCCAGCGTTCGAAATGCACGCCCTTGGGGTTTTCACGCATGAACAGGTATTGTTCAAAATCGTCATCCGAGGCCCCCGGCCCAAAGCGCGTCAAATGTGCCTCGCCGCCTGCATGAAATTCGGTTTCTTCGGCGGTAATACCGCAATTGGGACAGGTGAGGACTAGCATGAAACGCTCCTTGCGAGGCTTGCACGAGACGCAAAAAAGCCGACCCCTAAAAAGGGATCGGCTTTGATCGTCAGATTATTCCGGGTAGAGGGCTTAGTTGCCTGTGGCAGATTCCGCAGCGCCTTCAACGGCTTCTGCAGCACCTTGGACAGCATCCCCAGCACCTTCGATGGTGACATTGACGTCGCTAGAGTCGTCCATCGGGTTGCCGTTTGAAAAGAAGAAGAAGCCGAAACCGATGACAATAACGACCAGCACGCCGATGACGATGCCTGTCCCAGTGCCACTGGTTTTGTTGATTGTTGTGTTAGGCGTTTGTTGGTTGTCTGGCGTAGCCATTTTACTGATCCTTCATATACTCTATATGAAGACACAACATCGTGAGCATCCAAAACGTTCCAGCCGCCCTTCGAAAAAACTGCGCGCCGCGACAAGTATTCTTCAGCGTCACCCACCAAAGCACCGTGACTACGCCGCGTGGCCAGCATTTTGCTTCCTGCCTGAGCAGTTCTATGGTCGGTCGCCTTGTCGGCGCGGATGCGGCAGGACATCACACCGCCAATGAAACGCACGTCGCTGTCACCACGTACCCGCGGGGTGCCGCAAGCGACCTCCTGAACGGGGCCGGAGAGAGCTTGAGTGAGCATTAGTGCGCCACCCCTGCCGCCACGCTTTCGTCGATGAAACGACCTTCTTGAAAGCGGTTCAGCCCGAATGCGTCCGTCAGGGGCGAGCGGCCCTTGGCGATCAGTTCAGCCATCGCCCAGCCAGAGCCCGGGATCGCCTTAAAACCACCGGTGCCCCAGCCGCAGTTGATAAACACGCCATCAACAGGCGTTTTACTCAGGATCGGAGAGCGGTCGCCCGTCACGTCCACAATACCGCCCCACTGGCGCAGCATTTTCAAGCGTGACACCATCGGGAAGGTCTCGACCAAGGCGCGGACCGTTTCTTCGATATGGTGGAAAGACCCGCGTTGGGTGTAGTTGTTGTAGCCGTCGGTGCCGCCGCCGATGACCATTTCGCCCTTGTCGGACTGGGACATATAGCCGTGCACGGTGTTGGCCATCACGACCACATCCATGCAGGGTTTGATCGGTTCAGACACCAGCGCCTGCAAGGCGACGGATTCAATCGGCAGACGGAACCCCGCCATATCGGCCAGATGACCCGAATGGCCCGCGACCACCATGCCCAGTTTGTCGCAATCGATATCGCCGCGGTTGGTGGATACACCAGTGACCTTGCCCCCCTCGGACCGGATACCGGTGACTTCGCATTTCTGGATGACGTCCATGCCCATGTCGGAACAGGCCCGCGCATAGCCCCACGCCACCGCATCATGGCGCGCCGTACCGCCACGCGCCTGCCAAAGACCGCCCAGAACGGGATAGCGGGGACCAGCAAGGTTGATGATCGGCACCAGTTCCTTGACCTTTTCGGGGGTGATGAATTCGGTTGTCACGCCTTGCAACGCATTGGCGTGGGCCGTGCGCTGATAGCCGCGCACCTCGTGATGGGTCTGCGCCAGCATGATCACGCCACGCGGCGAAAACATGACGTTATAGTTAAGGTCCTGCGACATCGTCTCGTACAGAGAGCGCGACTTTTCATAAATCGCGGCGGACGGGTCTTGCAGATAATTGGACCGGATAATCGTCGTGTTCCGCCCGGTGTTGCCGCCGCCCAGCCATCCTTTTTCCAAGATCGCAACATTGGTGATGCCAAAGTTCTTGCCAAGGTAATAGGCCGTCGCCAGCCCGTGCCCCCCTGCCCCGATGATAATCACATCATAGCGTTTCTTGGGTTGCGCGTCGCGCCAGGCACGCGTCCAGCCGGTATGGTGACGCAAAGCTTCGCGGGCGATGGCAAAGGCAGAATATTTCTTCATTGAAGCGGTCCCCGGCATTGGATTCGCGCAAGACAGCGCGTTTGGTTCTTTCTGGGTGAGCGGGCAAAAAAGAGGATACCCCCCGCGGCATTCTTTATCAGTTTTACGACATCAACCGCAATCGTGCAAAATAGCCGCACGGCTGCAACAAGATGGCCCCTTTTGTCACAGCCGAACAAAGGCTACATGTGCACCCGCAACAATGAATGGACGTTTTATCCGATGATCTTTTGGTTGATCGCTGCGGCCGGTGCCGCGCTTGTAAGTTTGGTGCTGCTGCGTGCGTTGTGGCGGGGCGCACAAGCCCCAGTGCCCGCGCGCACCGAACACGACTTGCAAGTCTACCGTGACCAACTGGCCGAAGTTGAACGTGAAGTGGCCCGCGAGGTCTTGTCCGAAGCCGATGCCGCCCGCGTACGCACCGAGATTTCCCGCCGCATTCTGGCTGCCGACACGTCCCGCGCCGATGCTGTTCAACCCGGCGCAGGGCCCTCGAAACTGGTGATGGGGGTTATTGCCCTTGCGATGATCGGCGGGAGCTTGGCGCTGTATCTGCAGTTGGGCGCACCGGGATATGGCGATCTGGCGCTGAAAGACCGGATCGCTTTCGCACAGGAGCTGCGCGAGAACCGCCCCACACAAGCCGCCGCACAGGCGGGTCTGCCCCCCACGCCCGGCTTGGCCGATCTAAGCCCGGAATATGCGGCGCTTTTGAAGCAGCTTCGCGAAACCGTCGCCAAACGTCCTGACGACATACAAGGCCAAACGTTGCTTGCCCAAAACGAGGCGCGCGTCGGCAATTTTGTGGCCGCTGCAACAGCGCAATCTGCCGTGGTGCGGATCAAAGGGGCCGAAGCATCGGTTGAAGACGTGGCTGGCTATGCAGAATTGCTGGTGTTGGCCGCAGGCGGTTATGTGTCCCCCGAAGCCGAAGCCGTCTTGCGCGCAGTGCTTGCACGCGATGTGGAAAACGGCACGGCGCGGTATTACTGGGGCCTGATGTTGGTCCAGACGGGGCGGCCTGATCAGGCGTTCAAAATGTGGGATGGATTGTTGCGCCGCGGCCCCGAAGACGCACCATGGATCGAGCCGATTTTGGCGCAGATCGAACCCATCGCCGAAATGGCCGGCGTGGATTACACAGTCCCCGAAATTGGCGTTGGCGCGCTGCGCGGCCCATCGGCCGATGATATCGAGGCAGCCCAAGACATGACACCCGCCCAGCGGATGGAGATGATCGGGTCGATGGTCGACGGTCTGTCCGAACGCCTTGCCACCCAAGGCGGCCCGGTAGAAGATTGGTCGCGTTTGATTTCGTCGCTTGGCGTGCTGGGCCAGACCGACCGCGCGCAGGCAATATATGACAATGCCCTTGAGGTTTTTGCAGGCGATCCCAGTGCATTGGACGAGATCTTTCGCGCTGGCGAACGTGCGAGCCTTGCCCAATGATCTATGACGACATCACAGATTTCGCCGCAGCCCTGCCCCCGATGCAAGCCCTGATCGGGCTTGATCTGGGCGAAAAAACCATTGGCGTCGCGGTCACGGACAGCTTTTTGTCAGTGGCCACCCCGCTTGAGACGGTGCGCCGCAAGAAATTTGGCCTTGATGCAGCGCGGCTGATCGACATCATAGAAAACCGGCGCATTGGTGGCCTGATCCTGGGCTTGCCGCGCAATATGGATGGGTCCGAAGGACCGCGTTGCCAATCGACGCGGGCGTTTGCGCGCAATTTCGAAAAGCTGGCCAACATCCCCATCGGTTTTTGGGATGAGCGGCTCAGTACGGTCGCAGCAGAAAAAGCCCTGCTCGAGGCGGATACATCCCGCAAACGTCGCGCCGAGGTGATCGACCACGTGGCGGCAAGCTATATCCTGCAAGGGGTACTGGACCGCTTGGTGGTCTTGCGGGGAAAAGGCGGATTGGCATGAGCGACGAGATTTGGAAGCGCAACGAGGTTGAGAGCCCCTGCATCAAACTATGCGTCGTCCATCCGGAATCGCGGCTATGTACGGGGTGTTTGCGGTCGATCGACGAAATCGGCGGCTGGTCGCGCATGACGCCAGAAGCGCGTCGTGCCGTCATGGCAGAACTCCCCTCGCGGGCGGGGGCGTTCGGGAAACGTCGGGGTGGTCGTGCTGCTAAATTGGCTAGACGGCAGGATTAATGCGCCTGACGGGTCAATCCGTACAGAAAATCAAGCAGATGGTCGCTGGTCTGGGCCCCTTCTGAAAACGCTGGCGGGAAATTGGAATTTACCGCAGCTGCGGCGGCGAAATTGCCAAATGCGCTTTGCGCTGTCCAGTATCCGGTGTCCCGCGCGGCTGGTACAAATGCAATCACCACGTTTGTCCGGTTGTCCGTTTGATTAGCCATTTTATCGTCCCTCATGTCTTTGGCCCTTTTGATTCGCTGATCGAGCCTATGCCGGTTAATAGGATCCCGACATAGTTAACTAACTTTGAAGTTAAGGCGAGATTACGGCAATAGCGTGAAGTTTCTGCCCAAATGCGAAATAATCTTTGGGGATTGTTTCCACAAAGCTTACTTCGCCATCAGTCGGCAGCGAGCCATGCTTTGGGCCCCGCCGCCATCATGGGACGCAGATAGGCGATCATACGCCCCTCGGCAGGGGCATTGTGACCTGCGTCAAACGGGGCCACCCCGTGCAGCAGGTGCCGGTGCAACAACATCGACTGACCGGGCCGTGCCACAACACGCACCGGGGTAATCTTGTCAAAGACATCGCGACGGGCCGCCTGATAGGCGTCGGTCAAATCAACATCAATCGGGTCTTGCTGCCCCACCGCATCGCGCAACGCCGCCCCCATATAAAGATGGCTTTCGGGCCATACCATCAGCGGTGCTGCCTCTGTCTCATTCAGCGGCAGCCCCAAGATAAACCCGTGCCATTCTTCCAAAAACCGCCGCTTTTGCGGTCCGCGTGGCAAAAGGCCATCAACATGGGCGGCAAAGCGGTTGCGGCGAAACCTGTGGGCGGCATCACTCTCAGAGCCGTCTTGCAGCGGATAGCCGGGATACACGATCGAAAGCTGCGCCCGGTGATACGCTGCTGGCACCGTGACATAATCCTGCCATGGCCCCACAAAAGGGACGCCCCCGATGCTGCCATCTGGGTCATTGGGCAGCGCATCAACACCCACGAACCACGTATTCCCATGGCGCAGGTTTTGGGCCCTGATCGCCGGATCCGCAGAAATCAATAACGCCTGTTGATGTGCCGCCGACGCCCAGTCGGCGGCTTGGTCTGTCGCATCAAAAACAACAAACCCGTCTTTGTGCAGGCTGTTCAATAGCCTAGCGATTTGCGGATCATGTTCAGCGCCACGAAAACCAGAAATACCGCAAAGATTCGCTTGAGAGGTTTGGGGTCCATCGCATGGGCCAGCTTGACGCCAAGCGGTGCGGTGATCAGCGTCATGGCGATCACGATTGCAAAGGTTGGCAGGTTGACCGCGCCGATGGTGTAGGGCGGGCTGTTGGGTGCCGCATCAACCATCAGAAACCCGATGACCGCAGGCACTGCAATCAACACCCCGAATCCCGCAGCCGTGGCCACCGCGCGGTGGATCACCACGTTAAACAGGCTCATCAATGGCACACCAAAGCTACCGCCGCCAATGCCCATCAGCACCGATAAAAACCCCACCGAAGGCGACAACGCCGCGCGTGCAGCACCCGTGGGCATCGCTTGCCCCAAGCGCCAGTCGGCGCGCCCGAACGCCATATAAAGCCCGACAACCAATGCCAATGCTCCGAAAATGCCCTGCAAGACGCTGGTGCGCAACTGGGCCACAACCAACATCCCGATCACCGCACCGATCACGATGCCCGGTGCCCATGTCCGCAGGATCGCCCAGTCGACGGCACCCTTTTTGTTGTGGCTGTGCACCGACCGGATCGAGGTCACAATGATCGTCGCCAGCGAGGTCGCCAGACACATCTGCATGAGCTGCGGCCCGTCATATCCCAGCGTCTGGAAAGCATAGAAAAACGCTGGCACCAGAACGATGCCGCCCCCTACGCCCAACAATCCGGCCAACACGCCCGCAAAGGCTCCGATGACCATGATCAGCACGGTCATTTCAATAAGTAACGTGGTGTCGGGCATTTAGGGGCTCCTTGCTGGGGTTGGCGTGTTGCTACACCTGTTCTTGCGCCGCTGCCAGTGTTTGCATTGCATCCAGCGCATCCAGCAAGACCTGGCGGTCTGCTGCGGGGCCGGATGCGTTCTCGGACAGGTGCCGGCGCCAGATGCGCGCGCCCGGGCGGCCGGCAAACAAGCCCATCATATGCCGGGTGATCTGGTTCAGCCGCCCGCCGCCGTCGATATGCGCATCAATATAGGGCAACATCTGCTGCACGGCGGCCTCGGCGGTGGTGTCATTGCCCTTGCCATAGATGCGCCGGTCGGCCTGACACAAGATATCCGCGGGGCTATGGTAGGCACTGCGCCCGATCATCACCCCGTCCAGACCCATGTCCAGAAAATGTTCTGCCTGATCAAGGCTGGTGATCCCGCCGTTCACCGAGATATGCAGGTTCGAAAACAGCCCCTTCATGCGGTGGACAAGATCATAATCCAGCGGCGGGATATCACGGTTTTCCTTGGGGCTTAACCCCTTGAGCCACGCCTTGCGGGCATGGATCGTCACCCGTTCACAACCTGACCCCACGATATGGGCCAGAAATTCCGGCAAGATGATTTCGGGGTCTTGATCATCCACCCCGATGCGACATTTTACGGTGACTTCGACGTCAACCGCGCGGCGCATCGCCGCGACACATTGCGCGACCAAGGCCGGTTGCTCCATCAAGATTGCGCCGAAACTGCCCGACTGCACACGATCCGACGGGCAGCCCACATTCAGGTTAATCTCGTCATATCCTGCCTGCGCCCCCAACCGCGCCGCTTCGGCCAGTTCAGCAGGATCAGAACCGCCAAGCTGCAACGCCACAGGGTGTTCTAACGGGGAATGATCCAGCAAATGCAGCGCGCCCCCGCGCACAAGCGCCGGGGACGTCACCATTTCGGTATAAAGCAGCGTCTGCTTGGACATCAGCCGATGCAGATAGCGGCAGTGACGGTCGGTCCAATCCATCATAGGGGCTACGGAAAGCCGCGCAGAACGCTTAATATCTGATTTTATTGTATTATTTAGCAATTAGCGCAACTTTCTAGTGGTTCTATTTGGTATGATTTTACCCTATTTCCGTCTGTTTCCACATGCTGCATGACTCAAAGTCATACTAAACCAGAGAGAGTCATACAGCATGGCAACGATACGCACAAAGACCCGCAAAGACGGAAGCAAGTCATACTTGGCCCAGATCATACGTCGCAACTTCAAGTATCAGGAGTCACGTACTTTCGACAAGGAGAGCTTGGCTAAGAAATGGGCAACAAAGCGGGAAAAAGAGATTGATGCTGACATCGCCGCTGGAATTGCCCCCAAGAAGTTGAGCGCAAACCGTGTTACTCTGGGGGACGCAATAGACCGTTATGTAGAGCAAAATCGCATTGCGATGGGTGACACCAAAACACAAGTTCTCAGAACCATTCGAGAGGAGTATGAAATCGCGGGTTTGAGGTGTGACCAAATAACAAGCCAAGATATCGTGGCCTTTGCCAACCAGCTTTGGGACCGTCCAAAGATCAATAGCGGTGCTACGGTCAGCAATTATATTGAACACCTTTCAGCAGTGTTCAACGTGGCGTCAGCTATGTGGGGTTTTGCCCTAGATAATGAAGAAATGAGAAAAGCGCGAGCGGCGCTCAAACGATTGGGCCAGACCACTAAGTCTAAGGAACGGACACGTCGCCCTACTCTGGACGAGCTTGATAAGCTCATGGCGTACTTTGAGAACGCATCGGCACATGATCCACGCACGTTACCAATGCACCGTTTGTTAGCATTTGCTATTTTCTCAACACGGCGAACTGGTGAGATTTGTCGTATCTCGTGGGAGGACTATGAAACCTCAGACGAGAACAGCAACCGCGTCCTAGTTAGGGATTTGAAACATCCCGGCGATAAGTTGGGCAATGACACGTGGTGCGACCTGCCTGACCCATGTGCTGCAATCCTAGCCGCAACGCCTAAAACTGGCAGCAGAATATTCCCTTATCATTCGGACACTGTTAGCAGGCGCTTCACCCATGCGTGCAAATTTCTAGGGATAGAAGACCTACATTTTCATGATATGCGCCATGAGGGCACCTCAAGGCTGTGTGAGATGGGGTTATCAATCCAGTTGGTGGCAAATGTGACGGGGCACAGGTCGTGGACGTCATTGCAGCGATATTCCCACATTCGCAAACATGGGGATCAATTTCAAAACTGGAAATGGTTGGCGGCTGTTACCTAATGATGCATCTGACGATGTTCTCGCTGTGCATTAGCGCGGCGATTGTCGATGTAGTCCGCAAGGTCCTTAACGTGCACGACCTTGGCAGTTTTCTGGCTATCCTCCATACAAATGACGGGCAAACCGATACTACCATCGCTTATTTTACGTAAGAATACTTGCTTGTCTAAATTGAAATGTTCCGCAGCAACCACATCGACTGGGATAACTGATTTACTATCGTACTGGCAAAATAACATCATGAGTGTATTCAAAGTTTGGACCTCCTTTCTTGTAAGATTTTCAAGAGCATCTCTACGCTGTTTTTGCCTCATCCGTCAAATATTGGTGTTTGTCTGAAAGCTGATTTTGATCTTTTCGCACATCCTTAAATCATTGTTTAAATTAGATAATCACATTTTTCAGCCTTCAAAGTTCTATGTTGTTACAATGCGGTGCGATCTAGAAAGCTCCACCGCCCTTACTGGGCTGGTTAGAAAATGATTTGATCACTTTTTGCAAATTTTGCTGAAATGTGCGCATTCATCCCGAAGAGATGCGAGTACAAAGCCGCAGGCAAAATATCATCTAGAAAATATGCCTTTTTGGTAACCCCATTTTTAGAAAATCGAGACAAGATAAGGCGCTTTGTAGCACTCTAGCTAACACTTACGCACAGCGACTATGCATCTCGCTTCGCGCGCACATAGCCCACACAAACCATCAGGCGGCACCATAGCCTAAGACCTGAGTGTTGGTCGTCAGCTTGTTGCTATGGAAGCGCGTAGCGCGATTCAGGTGCGCTGTGGTTTTTGCGGGCTTCGACATTGGTAATGCGCCTCCTTACCAATGTGAGCGGGTACCCTGGACCTCGCCCTTCGGGCGTCTGGCTGTGACCAAGTTCACGTCGTTCACAAGCCACGTCTGCTCAGTGACAACGGATCCAGTTACGTCTCGGGCGATCTGGCAGAATGGCTGCAAGACAAAGGCATGAAGCACTCGCGTGGTGCGCCATATCATCCCCAAACACAGGGAAAGATCGAACGCTGGCACCAGACCTTAAAGAACCGCATCCTGCTGGAAAACTACTTCCTGCCCGGTGACCTTGAAGCTCAAATCGAAGCCTTCGTCGACCACTACAATCACCAGCGGTATCACGAGAGCATCAACAACGTCACACCCGCTGACGTCTACTTCGGCCGTGACAAAGCTATTCTACAACAACGCGAAAGGATCAAACGAAAGACACTCGAAGCGCGACGCTTGCATCACCGCCAGCACGCCGCATAATGCAATCAACCAGATGAGCCGAACTCTCTATTAGTTTAAGCCGCCTTTGGTTCCAAAAACCCTGACGACGGACAGTTCTTAATCGAGACATGGGAAACAAAGTAGACTTGGGCGATCTTGATTTTTGGAACAAAATATGAACATGATGATAATAACCTCACTCTATCAACACAACTAAAAAGCGATTGGCACTATTTGCACAATGACATATGATTCCATAAATCATTCAAATTCAAACGATTGGGCAAATGTTTTGAGCGACTCTCAGGGAACTCTTTTTGACGAACGGTTTTTAGGAAAATATGCAGGGTCCATTATGTCTGACCCGACCACTGCTTTGGTTGAGCTTGTTGCTAACGCGTGGGACTCGTTTGCCACAGAAGTAAACATTCAATGGCCCGAAATCAGCAGCAAAACTCCATTCACGATCCGCGACAACGGTTCGGGCATGACTAAAGAAGAGTTTTCAACCCGTTGGCGCACACTGGACTACGACAGAACGTTACATCAAGGCGATACCGCCCTGCCCCCCGAAGACTTGCGAGATGCGCGACCACGCCGTGTCTACGGTCATAACGGGAGAGGTCGCCATGCTGCCTTCCACTTCTCTTCGCCTTACCGCGTGGTCACGTGCAAAGATGGTACGCGATGCGTTTTTGACGTTTCGCAGGGCAGAGTCCATCCCATCGAAATTGAACTTGTAGAGGAGACCAAAGGTGCCTTTCCGAACGGGACTGAGATTTCGGCATTGGAATCCCTTCGAAGTTCATTTGAACCAGATGATGTTCGTTCCGTCCTAAGTACTCGGTTTTTACTTGACCCAAGCTTCAAGGTTGACGTGGATGGCGTATCAGTCACCTTCGACGACGTTCCGACTGATTTAATCAAAGAGCTGTCTGTTCCTGTTGCCGACTATGGGACCGCTAAATTACGAATTATGGACTCTGCTCGCGCAGACCGGACAAGCAAACAACACGGTATTGCATGGTGGGTTAATCGTCGCCTCGTGGGTGAAGCTGGCTGGAACAGTTTTTCCGACAAGTTGATTGATGGGCGTACCGAAGAAGCCAAGAGATATTCGTTCGTAATTGAAGCAGACTTTTTGACACCTGCCGAAATAATGCCTGACTGGTCCGCCTTTCGAGAGGATCAGTTAAAATGGAAAGCAACAAAGGCCGCCGTTCACGAACAGATACGGGATGAGCTTGCAACGCTTCTTAAAGCTAAGCGTACGCAGACTCGAAGCAACATTGCTGAAAAACACTCTGCAACAGTCCAAACGCTTCCAAGGTTGAGCCAAGATCGATGGAATGGAATGCTGAACCAACTCATAGAGCGTTGCCCAACTTTCAGTGAAACGCAACTGGAACAAGTTATGGGAGTTTTAGCAAATCTGGAAATGGCTGAATCTCAATATAGCCTTTTGGAAAAGCTGCACAAACTGACACCCAGTGATTTGGATTCTTGGAATGGTCTTTTGGAAGAGTGGACACTGAAATCCGCAAAAGAAGCTTTAGACGAAGTGTCCAGTCGTTTGAAGCTGATCGAAGAAATTCGGCAAAAAGCTGCGTCCAGTGACACTAAAGAAGTACAAGAATTGCAGCCGCTGTTTGGTGAAGCGTTGTGGATTTTCGGACCGCAATTCGAAAGCATCGAGTTCACGTCTAACAAAGGAATGACAAAAGTCATCCGTGAACTGTTTAAAGTCGATGACACTGGATCGCGAAAGCGCCCTGATTTTGCAATCTTGCCAGATAGCACGGTAGGTTTTTATGACCGCCCCGCTTTTGACAACGAACATAATCAAGACGGCGTCGATACACTCATAATCGTTGAGTTGAAAAAGCCGGGCGTTCCCTTGGGGAATGGCGAGAAAACCCAAGTTTGGGAGTATATCAAAGAGTTGCGCGGAAAAGGTCTAATCTCAACAAATACTCGTGTAACGGGCTTCCTTTTGGGGGATAGCATCGCACCTCAAGAAGGAGACCCTCATACTATTGGTGATCGCACCGTCATTCGACCGATGCTCTATAACACATTTGTTGGGCAAGCGGAAAAGCGCATGATGAATCTACACAAACGCCTTAGCGATGCACCGTTCATGAAGAAAATTCTAGAAAACGAAGCACCCCTCCAAGCCATCTTAGTTAATTGAACAAAAGGAAGAATAAGCAATGACCCAAAGGCATGTTGCTCAACGTGTAGCGCTTTTAAATCCTTCGAAAGAAGGCGAATCCGTTTTCTATGAGATTCACACCTTGATCAGCATAGACGGCATCGAGAAACGCCACAGAAATGCAGACGTGACGTTTCAGACCCAAGCTGAGGCAGACGAGTGGATCGCTAAGCAGGACCAAGAGTGATGCGCACCACTCCTACACTGTACTCTGAGGTATTGGCCATTATCAGGTCTTCCGCCCATGCCGTCGATGCAGAGGGTGCGTTACGCAGGATTCAGGAATTGGGCTTCAATGAGGTTGCTGCAACTGATCATAAATTTGAACGCGGTTACATTAGAAACGACGGTTATAATTCGGTTTACGTTCAGTACCGTTACTACGACACATCAAAGGCGTTTAGCATTCAGCCCGACATGAACGTATTTCTCGTCAAGCACCTCAGTAACGTTTCAGTTCTCGAACATGAAGAGGTCAGATTCTTAGACAACTAAATTCTGTCGTCATTGCTCTAAATCACTCAACATCCCACCTCCGGTTCTGACTTTGACGTCTTGCTTGAAAAAGATGGATATTGTCATTTGAGTAAGTCATCTTAAGCACAAAACGCCTTAGATTTCAGAAAATGAGACCTTCTCAAAACTAATATTAGTATGACTTAGGTATGACCGAAACAAATAGTCAATTATATCTCCTTGATATAAAATAGAAAAAACACACACCAGTCCAATCCATCATGGGTGCAACGGACAACCTTGAAGACTTGCAAATATCTGATTTAATTGACCTTTTATTCAAAACCAGTTCCGCTTCGCATTTCAAATTCTTGCACGTTTCTGCTTGTTTTTGCCTGTTTTTTGCTGTTTGAACAATGAGTGTTGTTAATTTTGACCAAAAATGTTGTTCAGATATCGACATCAATGGCGACGCAGTTCGTTCTCGACGCTTTGGATCAAGCAATCTGGCAAAAAAAACACCTGATAACAATGCCTTGGCTCACCACTCAGACCGTGGATCGCAATATCTCTAGATCAAGTATACCGAGCGCCTTGTCGAAGTCGGTATTGATCCATCGGTTGGAACAGTCGGCGTTTCCTATGACAATGCTCTCGCTGACTGCGTCATTGGCCTGTTTAAAGCCGAGGTCATCAACCAGATCGGTCCGTGGAAATCGATGCGCGAAGTCGAATGGGAAACGCTGAAATGGGTCGATTGGTATAACAACCGCCAGCTATTCGGGCCCATCGGATACATCACACCCCCAGAAGTAGCGGACGCATTCTATGCAAACCTAAACACACTCGATAAAGTAGCCTGACGTTGAACAAATCACCCTCCGGTAAACTCGGGGCGGCGCAAGTATCAAGGGGCCAACAACGTGGTTGTCGACGAGGTGAGACGGCACCTTGATCGCATCGCGCCGCTGCTGAAGATTTCGGCGGACATGGAGACCGAGCGGCGCGTGCTCGCCCGGATGCTGAGACAGACCGCGCACTACCTTGATGAGATAGGAAACGTGCCAACAAGAGAGAAGGACGTTCAGGACGCTCTTCGGCCGACGCTGCGTTTGCCCTGAAATCAAAGGCCGACGTTCAGCTAGTGACCAATTCAGAAACCGTTCGGTACCGCCGCAAGTCTGGGCGGAGCCACGGCCAGCACCTGGAAATGTTTGAAGTTCGACTACCTCAATGTAACCTTAGCTTAGACCCTACCGTGGACGATGCGCTGCCCCACCCCAAGAATAGACGCGTTTGCGCTTGACATGCCTTTCACTAACCCGAAACTAGATATTTAAAGATTTCCCTAGTTTCCGTGAGCACATTATGGCCGAAGACTTGTTCGTCGAGATTTCTATTGCACATCAATTAGGTGCATTGCCTGGCGGACGGATCGCTCAAGATAAAGAGGCAAAAGATTTAGCTCTGTCTGTTGGCAGCGGTGGGCTTTTATGGTGGGGGCATGAAAAAGCCGAGCCTTATCCGTACAATGGATGGTATCTGGACGGTACGAAACGACACCAAAACCACGAGGACCTGCTCAATACATCAAGATCTGTTAACATCACAAAAGCAACCGTCGCCTTGGCTGAAATCCACGCTGCCGGGGCTGATTTTGACGTCTTTATTGATATGCAGGATCGCCGCATACGTAGCTTAGTCACAGAAACGGGGGCTGTTCAGCCCGTTTTTTCTTTCAATAGGATTGAGGGGGCTATTGGGCGTATACTTTGGCCGCTGCCTGGGTATCAGAGCATCGACTCGCCTGAGTTCTTGGGAAATATGGATCCCACTCGTATCCCCTGGTCTCAAAAGCGAGATCAGGTGGCTTGGCGCGGCATCGCGGGGGGGCGGGCCAATCCAAAAGGAGATGTGCGGCACGAGAGAACGCGTTTGATGCCTCTGCTGAAAAAAGTAAAACGTGGCGAAGTGTCCGTAGATAAAGCTCGCATGTTACTCAAACAGTTCCCGCGCCACCGTTTTATTGATAAATATATCAACGACCCAAGATTTGATGTTGGGTTTGTTGATGGAAACAGGTTCACCCTGCGCAATGAACCGTTGCTTGCGCCCTTGGAAAAACCACGTGTTCCACGCGAGGATTTTCAGGAATTCAAATATCTTGCTGTTCTGCGCGGGCTGGATATCGGGTCATCTTTCTTTTGGACAATGAACAGCGGCAGTCTTGGGCTTGTTATGGAGACTCCATTCGAATCCTTTGCGTCCTGCCATTTCAAACCCTGGAAGCACTATGTGCCCTTCCGCGAGGACCTTAGTGATTTTGAAGATCACCTAAGCTGGTGTCAGAACAACCAAAACGCTTGTCAGGATATGGTGCATTCTGCGGGGGAGCTTTGTAAATTGCTGGCGCGTACAGACCTGCGCCACGCCATTGCCCGTGGTGTCATAGACAAATACCGCGCAAAATTATAACGAGGCGATAACCCGGGAAATGCGGCTGGCCAGATCTTTTAGCTCTGCAATCCTTTTTATAAACGCTGGTTTCGTATATTTAAGGGGCGCGTTGGTTTCATACGCAAAGTCGCCCCAAGGCAAATCGGCCTCGACCGGTGCAAGCTTTTTCAAGCGATTGGCTCGTATACGACTGACATCAGCAGCAGTTTCAAACGCGATTAGCTTTCCGATGATGCTAGATTGTTTAACGGTAAAGCCATTGGCCTGACGCTGAATTTCTCCGTCAAGATCGGTCATGGATATATTGGCCAGCGCAGGTGGTGCTTTGTCAAAATACCGAAGCCCCGCAGCGTTGCAAAATTCGGGCATAATATCCTGCCCGGTCCGCATGGTCACAACCTCTGTGGTTTGGGCACCAAACAGGTCGGCGATATCTGCAATACGCGCATTGCGATCCGTCAACTGCAGGACAAGATCATCTTCAAAAAACTCTTTATAGCTCATTGGCGTCCCCCAAAGACGACTTGCTCCGAGTTGACTGGCGGAGCGTTTCTTTTTTAGGGATTGCAGATAGAAGTTCTTTTTCCACTGGGCCAATTCGCACTGTGATACAATAATTCGAACCGAATATGGTGCTAGTAGTAGCTTGAGTTTCTCGCGTGTTTTGTCCGAGAAAAGAGGGGCCTCTACGTAAAGATTTTCATCCGAAAAAATGAGCGTCTTTACCCCTAGAGGAGTTCGTTTGAGGTAGTGTGAAAACACTGCCACATTGCCGTCACGCAGGCTTTTGGACAGCCATGAATGGCTAAATTGATCCGGATCCGTGTCCAGAGGGTATGTAACCTGCCGCCGCTGGTACCCTTTATATGTGGCCTGGAAATACAGCTGAATTGCCCTTGTACCGGTCTCGGGAAGACCGGGATGTATGATAATATCAGGGCGCCTTTCCCGTTTATCGCGCAGCACCTCTTGCCAGTTTTCTACCAGCTTGAAATGTGACGCTTCACGGGCAAGGTTGATAAAAATCTTTGTGAATGCGTGATGCCTTTTTAAGGTCAGATTGCCCATGCGACGGATGTAACGAGTTGAATTCACTCGCCCCAGTCGTACTTTTTGTCGAAATTCTAAGGGGGAAATCTGGTTTAACACCATGTTAAGAAAAACATCTTTTTCCACCATTTCAAAGATGTTCATCAGCACGCCATGGCTGCTTCCGGGCAAAGGAATGCGTGTCCATTTTAAGGGGTGTTTAAAAAGCGCGACATGACGTCGGTCAATATTATGCGTTGGATCATAGACCACAACATAGTTAATCGTGTCATCCAATTCCGCATCTATATCATATAAGAATTCGCCTATTTCACGGGCTTGATCAAGAAACCTGCGTTCAAACGGGGCGATATCTTGCTGGATAGTATATTGTGGGCACAATGCCAGAACATGGTCTGCCTTTAGGGTTTTCCCTGCCAGAATTGCACCATACCCTCCCATACTGGAACCATAGGCAGAAATTTTCACCTTCTCTCCAAGGAAAGCTCTGGCGGCGTGCATAGCCTCAAAAAAACCTTCGGATTGATACCAGTTCGCCTTTTTGAAAAGCACGCAAATGATTGGCTGGCCGCGCTTGATGAAAAAGGCCTCTCCCCACCCCGGAGCGTCAAACCCGGAAGGATGGGTAAGATCGGGAAAACCAACCACGGCCCGCGTGATCGTGCTCGGGGCTGGGCCTGAATATTTTAACGCAAAATTTGCATTCTCAAAAATGATCGAGGAGACATATTCAAATGGTATGTTGTCTACATTATTCATCGACTCAACATTGTTTTGTTACGGGTTTGACCTTGATTACAAATACATAATAATTTGCGCGACCCTACTGATCAGCCACACTTGCGCAGTCTAAATCAATATTTAGTCCATGGTCCATCTTAACAAAGAGATATAGCTAAAAGTTGGTGATGGTCCCTGAGGGGCGGGATATCATGGCGTTGTTCATGCGCCGCAATTCTCGTCTGAGAAAAGGATAGCTGCCACATGATGACAAAGACCATCACTCCACTGAGCGATCCACATGGATTTTCGCCCGACCCGTTGACGGACCTCCTGGGCTCAGGACTCATAAATAGAATATTACGTTTGCAGCGAGAGCGATGGCCGACACGAACACCTCCGGGCATCGATCATAGTGGGTTGCTATACGCATCCAATCTTTCAAACGGCCAAACATGATCTCAATCCGGTTTCGTCGTTTGTATCTAGGATTGTCGTACTTAATGACCTTATCAAGCGATTTCCGCCCCGGGATGCAGGGCGTTATCCCCATATTTACAAGGTCCTCGCGGAACCAGTCGGCGTGAACCCGCGGTCCCCCAGCAACCAGTCTGCTACTGGAAGACTACTCACGAGAACACGAGCACCAGTATAATCGCTGACCTGCCCAGCGGTGATGAAGAACCGAATGGGTCGCCCAGCCGTGTCGGTCACGGCATGCAGTTTGGTGTTCATGCCGCCCTTGGTGCGTCCTATCAAGCGGCCACGCCCCCCCTTTTTGCCCCACAAGCTGGATGCTGTGCGATGTGCTTTGAGATAAGTTGCGTCGATTGATATCGTTTTGCATTGACACTGCCAACAATTTTTCAGCGAAATAAAATTCACCGTTGCAGTTTTTGAATTTTCCAACAAACTCCAGTGGATTTGAAACTGTATCTTGATTTTGTAGGGACTACATTATGGCTAGACTTGCGTGGGCCCTTCCAACTCTGTTTTCCATAGTTCTGGTCTATGCGACTGATTTTACTGGATTTACTTTGCCAGTCCCTTTTCTCATCATAATTGTATGTGTCATGTTGGCAGGCTCATTTGGAGGTGTGCATACGGGACTACTTTCAGGCTGCCTTGCTTCTTTATTTGTCGTTCAATCCTACTTCAAAGAATTCGGCCCGCAAACGTTAACCGGCGGATGGACGCAAGTTGCTCTCGGATCGATCCTATTTCTGTTCGTTGGCACTTCACTCGGCCGCTTAAAGGACCAACGAGACAACAGTATCAAATCCTTTCGCGCCTCTGAGGAACAACTAAAAATATATTTAAAACAAGAAGCGGAAATATCGGAAATCGAGACGAGCAAATCCGCAGCAAGCGAAGCGCGGCTAGAAACAGCTGTTCGTCTCGCGGGAATTGGTCACTTTTCGTTTGAGCCCGGCGTGGAGGCTCATGGTAGCGGCACTGGAAATTGCAAATTCTGCTCGGTTCAACATTCAATGCATTTTGGTCTAACGCCCGAGGAATATCAGGCCGTTTCTTCGGATAAAGATAAACAACTTACAATAATTCACCCAGACGACCATAAGCTTTTTCTAGAAGCGCTTCACCAGTTGGATCTGGGAAACACTCAGAACTTTGAGTTTCGTGCTTTGCGACGGGATGGCGAGGTCAGATTTATCCATCAGATTGAAGAGCCAATCTTTGATAAAAGTGGAACAATGCTAGAGACAATAGGAACGAGTATTGATCTCACTGATCTTCGCTCTGCCGAGGCGAGGGTGCGCCAATCGCAGCGCATCGAGGCAATAGGCACCTTAACAGGAGGCGTGGCCCATGATTTCAACAACCTTCTTGCGATCATTCTAGGTAATCTTGAGCTTAGCCTTGAGGTCTCGAAAGACACCGAACGCAGCGAACTCATTCAATCTGCGATCAAGGCTACACTTCGGGGCGCGGACCTTACAAAGAACCTTCTTAGCTTCTCACGACGTGCTCACCTTGAACCATCACGTCAAGACCTCAACAAAATTGTGCAGCAAAATATGAACTGGGGCACGCGAGTTTTGCCAGCGACAATTGATGTCGAAAATTCATTGATGGCTGGCCTCTGGGAAGTCGAAATTGATCCAACGTCAGCCGAGAACGCAATACTCAACATCATTCTCAACGGGCGGGATGCGATGCCAAACGGCGGCAAATTGACAATTGAGACTTCTAACGTGAGGGTTGGCGATGAGTATGTTGCCCAGCGTGATGAAGATATCGAGCCGGGCAGCTATGTCATGCTGGCAATAAGCGATACTGGCCATGGTATACCGAAAGACAAGCTTGAAAGAGTCTTTGAGCCTTTCTTCACGGACAAGCCCGTTGGTTTGGGGTCTGGTCTAGGACTTTCAATGGTGCAGGGTTTCATTAAGCAATCAGGTGGTGCGATCCGTGTATATTCGGAAGTCGGAGTAGGGACCACATTTAAGCTCTATTTCAAAGCAGCTGACTACGATGCTTTGAAAATGCAAAAAGGGCTCGACGAGCAATCACATGCGGCCGACGGAAACGCATCAATTCTTATTGCTGAAGACGAAGATGAAGTGATGCGTATATTGTCGCGAATACTGCGAGATGCCGGGTATGCCATAACAACCGCAGTGTCAGGGGATGCAGCGCTCGAGGTCTTCAAGGCATCCGGCCCATTTGATCTGCTTCTGACAGACGTTGTTATGCCTGGCAAACTCTTAGGGCCCGCGCTGGCGAACGCTGTCCGTCAAACCGATCCCGAACTGCCCTGCATTTTCTTGTCAGGCTATGCATCGGAGGCGACGGTGCATGGAAATGAATTAAGGCCGTCTGATATCCGATTGATGAAACCCGTGAGCAGAACAGACCTGCTTCAAGCGGTGTCAGAAGCTATAAGCAAGGTCCGAAAAAACGATTAATCCTCACAGTTGAATGTTAGAGAAATGTTAAATGCACAGATAGAAAGGTAAAAGCAGCATTTGGCGCAGCCACAGAGAAAACCCACTTTGTCCGCATTGCTGCCACTCGGACCTCAAAATTCTGCGTGATGCACGAATGGCCGGTCTGGCGAAGCTGCGGTGCGGCGTAAGCTGATCCGGTGAAGGTCCGGTTTGGGCCGATTTTGAAAAGGCATAAGAAACAGGCGCCAATTTCCGTCTTGCCAGGTTGATCACCCGGATGATGGTCTGCAATAGTCTCTGCCTAGTACTTCGCCGACGTGATACAATTTAGGGTTTATGGCGCAGAATGTAGGTCGCCATACGTATGCGCACCAAAAAAGCCGACCCAAAGATAACGCTGTGAATGAGCCATCTGAGCCAAGGTCATAGGCAGATAGCTTTGGTCTGCCCAAATATTGATCTGCTGACGCTCGGTACTATATGTTGGGGTCCGGATTTGATCAGGGGCGACAAACCGGATGTAGCCATTGGTGACTTGCGAACTGGGTGATGGCGAACCCAGCAGCCGAATGTACGCCTGACTTCCGCTTACCCCGCTTGTTGCATGTCCTGCGGTAAAGAACTGCGACGTTCGAACAATCAAAATTTGGCGACCGGTCGCTATCAGGCTTCCACCCTCGCCTGTAGTAAAAACATGATCAAGTTGCGAAATGATTTCACCGACTTGCTCTTCGATGGGGAGCGGTGCAATAGACATTTTATTCCTATGAAGTTGTTGAGGATGGTGTGCAGTCGCTAAAATACATAGCGGCCCACAAGCTGAAACGGCCTAACTGCTTCTTGGCGAGGCCCAAAAAGTATATCACCATCCTTGAGGCGGATTACCAGATTGAATATCCAGCTCCATACTTAATACGTCATCAGCAAATAAAAGATGATCAGTCATCGGCTTCCATCCCTTTCCATTGCGCAAAGGGACAAAGTAACTCTGCGCGACAACACTCTGTATTGCTTGAAGCTTTATTTGATCTGCCGTGAAATCAGGGAGGGAGGCAAACCCTTTACTCCTCAACAATTCGGGATATTTTTTCGCCTCAATATATAGCGAGTCCAATTCAGAAACCGCCTGGTCTACACTAGAGTGCCAGTTCCAGAATTGTTCTGAGCTTGGTGTTTCGATACCCCCTGCGCCGATTCCATCCCTGCGGAAGGGACGAGCATTCTGGTTAAATTGTTTAAATTTGTTACGTTTATATAGAATGACTGAGTGTGAGAGATTTCCAACTCTTTGCCTAACGGCATCCGAACTTGGGTTCTCACCCTTAGCTTCTCCAGAACGATTACCATTACCTGTCTGGCCATTGGACAAACGATAGCTTGCACGCATAGAATATTTTCCACCAAGAACTTCATCACTTAATGGCCATGCCAACTTGACCGCACATTTGTTACCAGTCCAACGACGTGAAATTGTTGATACATCGTTTCGACCAAACTGGCTGTAAGTTATGGTGGCGGTCATATTGATTTCTACAAACGATGCTATATCGCATCGCTCTACTGCTGCGTCTATAGTTGTTGTGCAAGGTTCAGGAACAGCTTTAATGCACCCACTTGTCAAAACAGTTTTGCCATCCGCTGCGTCGATCCCGAATTTTACACCAGCTTCGCCGACAGCGGTCTCATTGTCTTTTGAATCGCCCGCAAATAGTAGGGTTGGGCAGAAAAGTACGGCTAATATTAGAGTTTTACGAATATAATGACGCATTATACGTTCCTCTTAAAGATATTTTGCTATTGTCAACTATCATAGTTTCAATAATTTCCAAACAATAGACTCTTCACTTCCCAAAACCTGGCCGTCAGCCAGTGCTAAACGTCCGACGGGACAGAGACTGGCGCATTTGTTCAGTACAACGAGTTACGCATATCGTGGACAGCGATGAAAATTCTCAATAGGCCACGGGTTGCAACAGCGTAGGTATAAAACTTTTCCCCTAATATTCTTCAGCTAACATCACGGTGATAACACGAAGTGTTTTCTGAGGATCGCTTGGATCCTAATAGTCAAATTCACCTTTAGAACCGAAGTAATCGATATTTCAAAAGATGCGCTGACTATTGTGCTCGCGGAACGGGCATTGGTGGACTTGCATCGAAGGTCTAAAAAACCCGCGATTTGTGAATTGACCGATCACTGAATTCTTCGCTTGCAGCGAATGTCGGCAATACGTGCTGCTACCGCAGCAACTCGAAGGCGAAACCAATGTCGGGTCTGGGCCTAGATCGCTAGGCCTAAGAGCCTAGGGAGCGGATGCAAGAGCTTAGAAATTGCACTTCATTAGACCAAACTGAACAACATCCTGAACATCATGGAATTTCACCCCATGTAAGTTACTGTTAGATATATAAATTTATGGCTAGTCTATCCAATCCATCATGGGTGCCACGGACAGGCGTGCGGCACGCCGAACATCGGTAAACCCTAGTTTTTCATGATTATGTGGCTCTGCCATTTTTCACGTATTCCTCGTTTCGGCGCGATCTAGCCCCGTTCGTGCACCCGATGCTACCTGATTTTGCCCTTGAGTTGCGATCTAGCACTGTTTGCGCGGCGGTTTCCACCTCATGCGTGATCAACATTCGCAGCAACCCCATGCGCCGCAGGCAATCACAACCTACCCCGCCACTTTGGTCGTAGGGCCATACCGTGCAATCCTATAGACAGGTCCAGCACCGCATGTCAGGGTTTTGCTATGCGGTTAATATCCCCCATTGTTGCCGCCCTGTTGGGTGTCACGACCACGTCAGCACAAAGTGACTGCGTTTCGGACGCAATGATCGTGTTTGACGGGTCCGGATCGATGGCTGAAATGGGGTTCAACGACATCAACGAGCCGCGTATATTCGAGGCCCGCCGCGCCATGGCGGATGCAATCCCGCCGATTGCAGAAAACAGACGGCTGGGTCTGGTGATCTATGGCCCCAATGGGGTTGACGAATGCACCGGCCTCGACCTGCGCTTTGCCCCTATGGCTGACGCTGCACCGCGCCTATTGAACGATGTGAACGCGCTGCAACCCACCGGCAGCACCCCCCTGACCGAAGCAGTCAGGCTGGCCGCGCGCACGCTCGACTATCAAACGCGGCCTGCCACGATTGTACTGGTGACGGACGGCAAGGAAACCTGCGGCGGGCAACCCTGCGCGCTGGCGGCCGACCTTGCGGCAAGCGGGTTTGACACGACCGTTCACGTCATCGGTTTCAAGGTGCGCGGGTCGTTCTTCTCGTGGGAACGCGACACCGACAACAGCTATACCGAGGCAGAAAGCGTGTCGCGCTGTTTGGCCGATTTTACCGGCGGCACCTACACCAATGCTGAAACGCTGGATCAGCTGATTGCAGCCTTGCGCGAAACCCTTGGCTGCCAGTTTCTGTTCTAGGCCGTTTCGCCCACATCTTCCGCCTTGCCAAAGTCCCGTGACCAAGGCCGAAAACCGCAATCTCAGACCTTAGTCGAATGTCGCTGTGAAACTTCGCCGACTACGGTCTGCTTGATGGGGAGCAATCATTTAACATACAGGCTGGTGGCCGCTTTGTGCGTTTGGCTTTGCACGGCCCTTTCGGCTTGGGCTGAACCACTGCCCCGCGACGCGATTACGCCCTATATCCAGCCGCCCATGTTACTGGGCGAAGCGTTAAACGACCAAGGCGTCTGGCAACTTTTGAATTCAGGCGGGGCCGAGGCCGGTTATGTGTTCGAAACCGAACCGATGGCCCCCCTGCCCGGATTTTCAGGTGCTGCAATCAACGTGCTTGTGGTGCTCGACCTTGAGGGCCGTTTTCTAGATGTGCAGTTGATCTCGCATAATGAGCCCATATTCGTGTCCGGCCTGCCAGAGCATCTGTTCTATGATTTCTTCAAGCAATATCGCGGCCATTCCATTTCTGACAGTCTGGTCGTCGGATCGCCCTATGGCAGCGGCAGCGACGGGTCGGCGCTGGTTTATCTTGATGGCGTGACCAAGGGCACCGCGTCGATACGCATCGCCCACGAAAGTATCCTTGCGGCCACGCTCAAGGTGGCACGGGAAAAGATGAACGGGATTGCGACCGGTCCGCCTGCCTTTCCCGATCCCGATTATACCGAAGACCTGACATGGTCCGATCTGGTTGACCAAGGGATCGTTACCCGCAAGACCGTTTCCAATCGTGAAATGGACGAATATTTTGCTGGCACCCTGTGGGAAGACGATGACCCGCAAGCCCAGGAAAATCCCGATGCGCTCTATTTGGACCTCTGGGTCGTCGATATCGGCGCGCCATCCGTGGCCAAGGCGGTGCTTAGCCCCGACGGGTTCCAAGAGCTGCAACAGTTCATGTCGATATCAACGACCGATGAACCGGTTCTTGTGATCGAAACCGCCCGCCACGGGCTGGTCACCGACGCCTTCGTCCGCAACACTGCCCCAGATCTGATCAGTGCGGAACAAGGCGGTTTTCCCATCGCCTTTCGCGATTCAGACATCTTTGTCGATCTTAACAATGCGGTGCCCGAGGCGCTGCAAGACGGTGCGGCATTAATCTTGCGCACCGATCGCCGTTTGGGCTTTGACCCGACCGCCGAATGGATCCTGCGCATCAAGGCCCTGCGCGCGCACGGATCGTTCCAGCCGCAAATCGGGTCAGCCACGCTTGAATTGCCCCACATCACGCCAGACCGCTTTTATGCGCGCATCGAACCTGTCACCCCGTCGCCGCCTTGGGTGGACGCATTGCGCAACCGTCAAACCGATCTGATCATTCTATCGGTGTTCCTGATCGGGTTGCTTGCAGTTCTGGGGCTGCGACTGAATCGGCTTGCAGGGCATCGCCATTTCACCGCGATCCGGTTGGGCATTCTGGCCTTTGTGGTCGGATTTATCGGCTGGTGGGGACAGGGCCAGCTGTCTATCGCGACCCCGCTTGCCGTCGGTCGCACGGCTTTGGAGGGCGGGTCCTATGGGTTTCTTTTGTACGACCCGTTTTCCCTTGTGATCTGGGCCGTCACGATCATTGGGTTCGTCCTGTGGGGGCGAGGTTTGTTCTGCGGCTGGCTGTGCCCGTTCGGCGCGCTTCAGGAATTTGCACACCATCTTGGCCGCCTGTTGCGGTTGCCGCAGATTGAGCCCTCCGCGCTCTGGGACAACCGGTTGAAATGGCTGAAATACATCGTGCTGGCCGTATTGGTTTATTTTCTGTTCACCGCCCCCGCACGACTGGACAAAGCGATCGAGGTCGAACCCTTCAAGACCGCGATCACCACCTTTTTCATCCGCGAATGGTATTATGTCGCCTATGCGGTGGGGCTGTTGCTGCTGTCGATGGTCCTGTTCAAAGGCTTCTGCCGCTACGTCTGCCCCTTGGGGGCGGTGATGGCGATTGGCGGGTTGCTGCGGGGCCGCAAGTGGATCGACCGGCGCAGCGCATGCGGCTCCCCTTGCCAGCTGTGCAAGGTGAAATGCAGCTATGGCGCCATCAAGAAAACCGGAGAGATCCAGTATTCAGAGTGTTTTCAATGCCTTGATTGCGTCACCATCCATGACGATCCGAAACAATGCGTGCCGCTGATCTTGGCCGCTCGGGAACGCAAACGCAGGATTGCTGCACAATGACCCTGACACGCCGCCGGTTTCTCACGATCTCTGCCGCTTTCGCTGGCCTGCCTGCAACGGCGCAGGCCCACAGCTGGCAGGGGCGTGCCTTTGGGGCAGATGTGTCCTTGACCATTCGGGGCCCTCGGGATGCCGCCGATGCTGCGATGACCGAGGTCCGCAAGCTGATCACCGAGGTCGAGCAGATGTTCAGCCTTTATGATCCCGCATCTGCCCTCTCCGGCCTCAATTCTGCGGGTGTACTGCACCTTCCGCCCCCCCGTTTCTTAGACTTGATGCAGGCAGCCGATACAGCCTTTCGACTGACCGACGGATTGTTTGACCCTACGGTTCAACCATTGTGGGCAGCCCTTGCTGAGGGGCGCGATACCGCCCCCGTGATTGCTGCGATAGGTTGGCAAAAACTGCGGTTTGACCCCACGAAAATCACCCTTGGTCGGTCGCAGGCACTGACGTTCAATGGCATTGCACAGGGGGTCGCGACCGATCTTGTCGCTGTTGCATTGGCCGCGCGCGGGCTAACAGACACCTTGGTCAATATCGGGGAATACCGCGCCAATGGTGGTCCTTGGACGGTCGGCATAGCAGACCCCGCCCACGGGTTTCTGGGCCATCGTACGCTAACAAAAGGGGCAATCGCCACGTCGAGCCCCGCCGCGACCCTGATCGGGGCGCAGGGGCATATCCTGCATGCCAATGCGCAGCCCCGTTGGTCAAGCGTCACGGTCGAGGCATCAAACGCCACATTGGCCGACAGCCTGTCCACCGCACTGGTGCTGGCACCCCGCGACCAGATCAGCGAGATCAAAGCGCGCGCCGACATCACACGGGTGACATTGATCGACTTCAACGGCGATCTTTCCACACTCTAGTCACCGAAAACACCAAAGGCCCCACCAGATGGCGGGGCCTTCGTGCAGGTTTTCACCCCTTAGGAAGCCGCGGTTACCGCGCGTCCTGTCATGACCTTGACCAGATGCGCACGGTATTCGGCAGAGCCGTGCAGATCCGAAATCATGTTGTCCGCAGAAACCGTCAAACCATCCAACGCCGACGCTGCGAAATTGGCGGAAAAGGCTTCCTCGGCGGCGGTCCAACGGTGCACGCCTTCGTTCGAGGCACCCGTCACTGCGACCCGCACCCCTTGGGCAGTTTTCGCGACGAACACACCCACAAGCGCAAAGCGGGATGCCGGTTGGACGAACTTTTGATAATTCGCCTTTTCCGGGATCGGGAACTTGACCGCAGTCACGATCTCATCTTCGTCCAGGGCCGTTTCGAACATGCCAAGGAAATAATCATCAGCCGCGATTTCACGGCGGTTGGTGATGATCGTCGCCCCCGATGCCAGCGCCGCCGCAGGATAGCAGGCCGCCGGATCGTTGTTCGCGATGGACCCGCCGATGGTGCCGCGGTTGCGCACCGCCGGATCACCAATATGCGACGCAAGTTCGGACAGCGCCTTGTAGCTGCCATCAGCCGCCACATCGCCATGGCAGGTTGCCCCGCCAATCCACAATGCGCCGCCCTCGTTGCGGATGCCTTTCATCTCGGAAATACCGGACAGGGACACCAGTTTCGACGGGCTGGCCAGACGCGCCTTCAGCGTCGGGATCAGGGTTTGCCCGCCGCTCAGCGCTTGGGCTTCGCCACCCAAGGCTGCAACGGCTTCGTCGATTGTTGCGGGACGCTCTATGTCAAATGCGTACATGTGCTCTCTCCTCTCAAGCGTTCTGCATCGCCGACCACACACGGTGCGGGCTGACGGGCATGTCGATATGGGTTACGTTTTTGCCACCCGATTGCATGGCGTCGATCACCGCGTTCACCACGGTCGGGGGCGATCCGATTGCACCCGCCTCGCCGCAGCCTTTGACGCCAAGCGGGTTGTGTGTGCACGGGTTACCCTGCGAATGGTCCACGGTATAGAACGGCAGATCTTCGGCACGTGGCATCGCGTAATCCATATAGGATGCGCTGAGCAACTGACCGTTTTCATCATAGGTCGTGTTTTCCAACAACGCCTGACCGATGCCCTGACCCAAACCGCCATGCACCTGTCCCGTGACAATCATCGGGTTGATCACGTTGCCGAAATCATCCACCGCCGTCATGCGATCCACACGCACCTTGCCGGTCTCGGGATCTAATTCCACTTCGCAGCAATAGGCACCGGACGGATAGGTAAAGTTCGCCGGATCGTAGAATGCGGTTTCCTCAAGCCCCGGTTCGATGTCTTCAAGCGGAAAGTTGTGCGGGATATAAGCCTTAAGCGCGACCTCTCCGAAGCTGACGGATTTATCGGTGCCCGCGACCGAGAACATACCATCCTTCAGCTCGATATCGCTATCGGATGCTTCCAGCATGTGGCCCGCGATCTTTTTCGCCTTGTTGATGACCTTTTCAGTGGCCCGCACCACGGCCGACCCACAAACCGCAAGGGAGCGTGACCCGTAGGTGCCCATCCCGAACGGGATTTTCGACGTGTCACCATGCACGATGTCGATGGATGATGCGTCGATGCCCAGCATTTCCGCCACGACTTGGGGGAACGCAGTTTCGTGGCCTTGGCCGTGGCTGTGCGCGCCGACCATGACCGACAGGTTGCCGGTCGCGTTCACCCGCACGGTTGCCGCATCATACAGACCCACGCGCGATCCCAAGACACCCACAAGGTTCGAAGGTGCGATGCCGCAAGCCTCGATATAGGCGTTGACGCCGAAACCACGCAAAAGACCTTTGGCTTCGGATGCTTTGCGCCGCTCGGCAAAGCCTGCCACATCGGCGACTTCTTCCATCCGGTCCATCAGCGCGTCGTAGTTGCCGCTGTCATATTCAAGACCCGCCGCGGACGCGAAAGGATACTGATCGGGCTTGATAAAGTTCTGCCGGCGCAGGGCAATCGGGTCCATTCCGATTTCGCGGGCGGCTTTGTCGATAACCCGCTCCAGTGAATATGTCGCCTCGGGGCGGCCTGCCCCGCGGTACGCATCAACCGGCGCAGTGTTGGTGAACACGGCTTTGACGTTCACATAGACGTTCGGAACGGTATAGTTACCGGCCATCAACGTGCCGTGCAAAAACGTTGGCGTTGCCGTTGCAAAATTCGAAAGATAGGCCCCGACATTGGCATAGGTTTCGGTGCGGAAGGCGAGGAAATTACCTTCGGCATCCATCGCCAGTTCAATCTTGGTCACGTGGTCACGACCATGCGCATCCGTGAGGAACGATTCAGAGCGGTCGGCTGTCCATTTAACCGGGCGGTTCAGCTTTTTCGCAGCGGCCAGTACCAATGCCTCTTCACCGTAGTGATAGATTTTTGATCCGAAACCACCGCCCACATCGGGTGCAATCACGGTCAGCTTGTTTTCAGGAATACCCAAAACAAAAGCAGAGATCAGCAGCCGCGTCAGGTGCGGGTTTTGCGACGTGGTGTGCAGAATATATTCGTCGTTGGCACGGTTGTACTGCGCCATCGAACAGCGCGGTTCCATCGCGTTGGGCACCAGACGGTTGTTGACCAGTTCCAACGTGGTGACGTGATGCGCGCCCTTGATCGCGGCATCGGTCGCCTCGCGGTTGTCTTCGATCCAGCCCCAGTCGAAGCACTGGTTTGTGCCGATCTCATCATGCACATAATCGGTGCCGGACAGGGCATCTTTCATGTTCACCACGGCGGGCAGTTCTTCGATATCCGCCTCGATCGCCTCAACGGCGTTCTTGGCCTGCTCGACGGTTTCTGCGATCACTGCGGCATAGGCGTCGCCAACATGGCGAACCTTACCATGTGCCAGAACGGGGCGTTTTGGTTCGTGCATGGGCGTGCCATCGCGCGAATTGATCAGCCAGCCAGCGGGGTTGCCGCCGACTTCGGTGAAATCTTCACCGGTAAAAATCGCCAGCACGCCGGGCATGCCTTCGGCAGCAGACGTATCAATGCTTTTGATCACACCATTCGCAACGGTCGAGCGCGCGAATACCGCTGCCGCCTCACCGTAGGTTTTGATGTCGTCCGTATACCGACCGGCACCTGTCAAAAACCGTACATCTTCGCGGCGCACTGTTGCGGCACCAATTCCATCATCTTTGGGCATGGATTTTCCTCCCTTAATTTTTGTTATTCGGCAGCGATGGCAGAGACGTCTTGTCCAGACGCGGCCATGATCGCTTTGACGATGTTGTGATAGCCGGTGCAGCGGCAGATATTGCCCTCAAGATAGGCGCGCACTTCGGCCTCTGTCGGCTTGGGATTATCCTTGAGCAGTGCCGCCGTTGTCATCACCATGCCGGGGGTGCAGAACCCGCACTGAAGCCCGTGATGTTCCTGAAATGCCTGCTGGATGACGTTCATTGTGCCGTCAGCGTTGGCCTGCCCTTCGATGGTTGATACTTCGGCACCGTCGGCTTCGGCTGCGAACATGGTGCAGGATTTGACCGCACGCCCGTTCACATGCACCAGACAGGCACCGCATTGCGAGGTGTCACAACCGATATGTGTGCCCGTCAGACGTCGGTCTTCGCGCAAAAACGAGGACAACAGCGTGTTGCCCTCTACGTTGGCCTCGACCGACTTGCCATTGATGGTCATCGTCACTTTTGTCATTTTAATCCTCCCTTTGGATCGTTTTTTGTAGGCATCGGTTCTTAGCTGACCAGCTTTTTGAACCAGCCCTTTTTCTGTGATGTATCTTCGCTGTCCGAGGTGCCTTCTTGGGCCACAGGTGCCCCAACCGCGTCCGAGAAATTCTCGAAGAACTGATCGGCCATCTTTTTGGCAAAGCCATCAATAATGCGGCTGCCAAGCTGCGCCAGCTTGCCGCCGACCTTTGCCTCGACATCGTAATGCAGGATGGTTTGGTCGCCTTGTGGTTCAAGACGAACATCGGCACCGCCCTTGGCAAAGCCCGCAGCCCCCCCCTTGCCTTCGCCCGTCATCGTCAGGCTTTCGGGTTCGTTCATGTCGCTTAGGGCAACGGCCCCCTTGAACGTCGCTTTGACGGGGCCGACTTTCTGGACGACTGTCGCCTCGAACCCGTCTTGGGCCGAACCGCTCATCTCGGTGCAGCCCGGCACGCACGCCTTCAGGACATCGGGGTTTAACAGCCCCGCCCAGACCGTTGCTGCATCTGCATTTATTGTACGGCTATCGC
>ERZ651776.366-NODE-366-length-65746-cov-7.427127_pt1 | contig 65746 bp, 48 predicted proteins | sample MGYA00514761_ERZ651776 | MGnify/ENA metagenome assembly ERZ651776
AAAAAGAAACACCAACGAGAAAAAAAAAACGGGTCATTTTATATTTGCTGCGCGCGCTTGTTGTTGCAAAGGAGAAGAGAGACGAGAGAGATGCCCGGAAATCCTCCTCCTCTTACTCGTCTCCTTTTACCGTGCTGGCAAGATGTCATGCTTCATTTAGGCACGGATTCTTTGAGAGAGTGTCAGAGAGAAATTTTAAATCGAGCCGGGTTTCCAACGTGAGTGTGAGATTTATTTGTTTGTGTCTTCTTCCCCGTTTTTGGTTTTACGCGCATCATCGTGTGCACGCGATGTGCTCTTTCTTCGCGCATTCTCTCTCTCTCTCTCTCTGAAAACCGAGACTAAGGACGCGTTATAATCGTTTGTTTGTTTGCAGGGACGAGCGAGGTTTTTTACTGCTCCCCGGGGAAGTGTCTTCATCGGGTGAAGAAGAAGAAGAAGACAAAGAAGAGGTGGAGGAGAAGAGTTTGTTGTCTTCTTCCTCGGCGCCGATCGACTTGACGCGAGAAGAGGAAGAGAAAGAAGAAGAAGAAGAAGAAGAACCGCAACCGCTGGCGTGGCGGTTATTGAAAAGAGCGGCGGAGAAGAGGTGCGAGGAAAAGCAATCACAAAGAGAAGAAGAAGACCAACAGACTTTGGAGGCGGAACCAACACCTTTGGAGGAGAGTTCTTTTCTGCGAAACGATTTCGACGACGAGGAAGACGACGACGACGCGCAAAGAGGGCGAGGAGGAGGAAAAGGAGGAGGATTAGGAGCGCCTCTCTCGTCGCCTCCGGATTACTCCACGAAAACCGACCAAGAGCTCGCGAAAGAGTTGGCGAAGTTTGGTATGAAACGACTCGGTTCACGAACGGCTATGATTGATTGTTTGATGAACATTTGGACGGAGAAGATGGTGGAGAGAGGCGACGGGGCGGCGTATTCGCAGCGGTTGGAGGAGGAGTTGTTGAGTTTAAGTCAACGGGATCAGAACGCGTGCAACAACAACAACGCAACGAACGCCGTCGGCGTCGGGATGGCGACAAAGAAACGGAAGAACGCAACGACGAGTACTTTAAGAGGAGGAGGAGAAAGAACACCGAGAACGGACGAAGAAGAAGAAGAAGAAAAAGAACAAGAAGATGAGACGGACGAGCGAGCGCTCGACGCCAAACTCACCGCCTTTCTCAGATCCTCTCGCGACGTGTACGCTTCCATCTTGCGCATGGAACCGCTCGACTTGGACGAGGTCAAGACCCTTTGCCAGAACGGTTTGCGGATGAAATGCATATCGAAGGTGAAATTGGCGAAGTATTTCGAGAGTAAAGGCGTGGCTGTTCGACACAAGAGTAACCACGCGGCGAAACTCAGGAAGAGGAAGAAGAAGAATACTTTGAGTAGTACTATTAGTCCTATTAGAGAGGAGCTTCATTAAGGGGCGGCATTTAAAATAGCACGATAGAAATATTTAATAGCAATACAACCATAGCAGCAGAGAGAGAGAGTTAGTAATAAGAGATACTCATGTCGTCGTCGTTTCGATCAACGGCTTCTTCTTCTTCTTCTTTTTGTTCTTCTTCTTCTTCTTCCGATTATTCGAGGACGAAGTTGTTAAAGAAGAATCGTCATCCGAAGAAACAAAGACGAAGAAACGATGACGTTCGAGCCTCCTCTTCCTCCTCCGCTTTTGACGAACAACTCAAGTTGGAGTGGTTCAATTTCGGTCCTCGAGGGACGATGTTGCCACAAACCTTTCAACAACAACAAAAGAGTGGTGGTTTTCTCTCGACTTCAGGGCCGTTGCACGTGTCCACGCCTTTGATTTATTCGCAACCGCTCTCGGAAAGAAACGAACGGAAAACGTACATCAAGATGGACAACTGTCAACCGTCCGGGTCGTTTAAACTGAGAGGGTTAGGGTACGCGTGTCAGAAGGCATTACTATTGGATGGAAAGAAGACGTTCGTTTCGAGCAGCGGCGGGAACGCGGGTTTGGCGGTGGCGTATAGCGGATCCAAATTGGGCGCGAAGACGACCGTGGTGGTTCCGGAGACGACGCCTGAGTTTATTCGAGACCGGTTGGAATCGTACGAAGCGAAAGTGATCGTGCACGGGAAACAATGGTCGGAAGCGAACGAGCTCGCGGAAAAGATTGCCGCGGAGGAAGACGCGTTTTTCGCGCACCCGTTTGAAGGCGAAGACACGTGGACCGGACACGCGACGCTGGTGCACGAGATGTGCGCGCAGTTACGAGACGCCGGCGAAACCGTCCCGCCGAGTTTTATATGCACCTGCGTCGGTGGCGGCGGTTTACTTCTAGGCATCGCGCAAGGTTTACGCGAAGTCGGTTGGGCGAAAACCGACGTCGTCGTCAGTGAAACCGTCGGATGCGACTCGTTGTACCAATCCGTCCAAAAAAACGAGCTTGTCACTTTGCCGGCGATCACCTCCGTCGCCAAATCCCTCGGCGCCGCCCAAGTCTCTCCATCCGCGTTCGATTTAACCAAACAATGGAAACGCGAAGGCAAGTCCCCCCGAATTCACTCCACCACCGTCACCGACGACCAAGCGATCGACGCGTGTAAAAACTTCGCCAACCACCACCGAGCGCTCGTCGAACCGGCGTGCGGCGCGTGTTTAGCGCTCTCGTACGAAGGGAAAATTCGCGAGATGCACAACGATATGAACACGAACGGGTGCGTCGTCGTCGAAGTCTGCGGTGGTGCCATCACCGATTTGAGCAGTTTTATGTAAAAGAGTAGCAAATCATCATCTGAACAGTAATACTTCCTCGAGCGAGAAAGAGTTTTTGTTGCTCTTTGTTGCGTGTGTGTTTACTAAAAATCTCAGAATTCCTTCTTTCCTTCTTTTACTCAAAATCTGCTCTTTTTCTCTTCACACAAAACGACAAACGTGAAAAACGCGCTTAAAAACGCGCTCAAACACCACGCGCGCAGTACACTGATCGACTCTTTTCGCGCATCACTTGGCGTCGCGCAGTCTCTTTTCGAAAACTACTCTTTCTTTTTACTTTCTTTCTTTCCGTAAAGTCATCGATCAAATCAAAACACGTTTGAATACCGAGAGAAAAGATGGTCGAAGAACCGACGGACGATCGCGAAAACGCGGAAGCGGACGAAGACGGCGCCTCCGCGCCAGTTCCAGAGAAGGTGCGCTTCTTTTATGCTCTCAAAGTTTTGTTTCGTTTCTCTCTCTCTCTCTCTCTCTCTGATTCTCTTTCTTTCGCGAAAGGCGGCGATGTTTCGATGAAAGCGCACCGCACTTTAGCGCGTCGACGGAATCTGATCTTAAACTTCTCTCTTAAACGTAAAACAGACACAAGTCGGCGGCTCACCGGTATACATCGTGGAAAGGAAACTCGGGAAAGGCGGTTTCGGCCAAGTGTACGTTGGGAGAAGAGCGACGACGTCGACGGCGAAAGGCGCGAACGAACACATCGGTCCTGGAGCGAACGAAATCGCCTTGAAATTCGAGCACCGATCGAGCAAAGGGTGCAACTACGGACCGCCGTACGAGTGGTCGGTGTATAATTCTTTAGGCGGAATTTTAGGCGTTCCGAAAGTACATTTTAAAGGGAGGCAAGGGGAATGGTACGTGATGGTTATGGATTTACTTGGGCCTTCGTTGTGGGATAAATGGAACACGTGCGGACAATCGATGTCGCAAGAGATGGTTTCGTGCATCGCGGTGGAAGCGCTGGCAATTTTGGAGAATTTTCACAGACAAGGGTTCGTGCACGGGGATATTAAGCCGGAGAACTTTTTACTCGGACCACCGGGGACGCCGACGGAGAAGAAGCTGTATTTGGTTGATTTAGGTTTAGCGACGAGATGGAGAGATCCGGTGTGCGCGGCACACGTCGATTACGACCAAAGGCCGGACGTGTTTCGAGGGACGGTGAGATACGCGAGCGTGCACGCGCATTTGGGGAGAACGGCGTCGAGAAGAGACGATTTGGAGAGTTTGGCGTACACTTTGTTGTTTTTGTTGAAAGGGAGATTGCCGTGGCAAGGCTATCAAGGCGATAACAAAGGCTTTTTGGTGTGTAAGAAGAAGATGGCGACGTGCGCGGAGAGTTTGTGTCGGTATTCGCCGCCGGCGTACAGACAGTTCATGGAGGCGGTGATTAACTTGAAATTTGACGAGGAACCGAAATACGCGGCGATGGCGGCGTTGTTCGAACCGTTGTGTGGTCCACCAGGGAGACGACCGATTAGCACGGACGGCGCGAAGAAAGTTGGAATGAAACGAAAAGCGACGGATATGGGCAACTTGGAAGAAGACGATAAAGGAGCGGCGAAGAAGAAGGTTAGAATTGGAATTCCGGCGCAACAGTGGATCACCATTTACAACGCGCACAAACCGATGAAACAAAGATATCACTACAACGTGGCCAACTCGAGAGTGGAGCAACACATTGAAAAAGGCAACGACGACGGTTTATTCGTCAGTTCGGTGTCTTGCGCGCAAGAGTTGTGGGCGTTAATCATGGACGCCGGGACCGGGTATTCCGCGCAAATGTGGAATTTGAGCACGCAGTTCTTACCGAAAGAATGGATTTTGGAGCAATGGGACGATGGCTATTACATCACCTCTTTGGCTGGATCGACGACCGGGTCCGCTTTGGTCATCATGTCCAAGGGCACGCCGTACACGCAACAATCATACAAAGTTTCCGACTCGTTCCCGTTTAAATGGATAAACAAAAAATGGAAGGAAGGGTTTTACGTGACTTCCATGGCCACATGTGCTACGAGATGGGCTATTTGCATGTCCAGAAATGCCGGTTTAGTAGATCAGTGTGCGGAGTTGGATTACATGTACCCGTCCGAAGGCATCCACCGCAGATGGGATTGCGGTTTCAGAATCACGTGTTGCGCGGCCACTCCGGACCAAGCCGCGTTCGTTTTGTCCATCCCTCGTCGACGACCAGGAGACGAGACGCAAGAGACGCTGAGAACGTCCGCGTTTCCACGAACGCACGTCAAGGAAAAGTGGGCGAAAAATCTCTACATCTCCGCGGTCGCGTTTGGCCGCACCGTCAGTTAAAAAAAGGAGGAAAAATATCACGCACGAATACGCGTCAGAAAAGAGATACACACAGGTTGATATTGTATATATATATACACACACACACACACACAAAGAGAAAGAGAAAGAGAGTAGTTTTGTTGAGGGATTCTTACATTCACATCCCGTTGTATTACCATATCGGAAAACGTACAAAAGAGACACGTTATTTTTACAAAACGCGCAACAGCTTTCGCTTTCCTTTTCATACGTTCATACAAAACAGCCAACAAAAAAGATCTCTTTTCTCCTCTTTCGTGCTGCCTGAAAGAGATTACGAAAGAATTCGTCCCCTCTGACTGTACTTTTCCTCTCTTTTTTGTGTTGTTTTTTCCTTACGTGTCACTTCCCCCAAAAGAAAAAACACTTCACAACTTGTAACGCGCGGGGTAAAAACATACTCTGTCTCTCTCTGTCATGCGTTCTTCTCACTCCATGGCGACGTATTCGTCGACATCTTGCTTCCTCGGAAGTGCGACGAAAAGACACGCGCATAAAAACGCACCGCGCCACACCCATCGTTCCTCCTCCGATGTAATTTCCGTTAGTGCAATTGGACCTTTCCGAGAACAATCATCGTCCGCGCGAGACAGAAGAAACTCCGTCTCGGCGGCATCCTTCAGCGGCCGAACGACAAGTTCATCGTCGTTAATGAGAAGAAGACAAACGGAAAGAACGAGCAGAATCGAGAGTAAAAACAACGACGAGGAAAAAGACGAGAGGACGAGAGATGATGAGAGCAAAACCTCAAAGGAAAAAGAGGTTGAAAAGTCCTTCGACAAAGCCTTGTCGAAGAAACTGACGACGATGGCGATCCCGTCGAAAGAGCGCAAACAGAATATTTTGTTGCGCACGCTCACGGCGGTGGCGATTACGTGCGCGGCGATTCTACCGCAGATTTCGGAACGGCCGCCGACGCCGGCGATGTCGATCGGGACGGCGCGGACGAGCACGCTGGTCGTCGGCGCGACGAAGAGCGTTCTGGACGACGCCGGTTTGAAGAAGGAGAAGGACAGGAAAAGGTCGAGTTGGTACGCCGGGACGATTAATCTGTGAGGAGAAGAGAGCGATGGAGAGAGGATATATACTTTGTTGTGATGTACATTTTTTTAATAATACGTGGCAACTTTTCTAAAGTGCGACGCCGTTTTCGCGTCTTTGTTGAACACGCCGCCGTCGATGGCTTCGCTATAAATCACCCAGTGATCGTTCGCGTCCATTCTGGAAACGACTTTACACTCCACGTAACTCACGGCGTCGGCTAAAATCGGCGATCCGCACGGTGCCGGTTTCCAATCCACGCCTTCGAATCGATCCGCGCCGGGAGGGAAACGTTTCAAGAAGTGTTTCATCGGCGCTTCGAAACCGTCTTCGCCTAAGCAGTTCAAAACAAAACTATCGCCGACTTGCATCAAGGATTCAATCGCACGATCTTTCGCGACGGCAATGGTAAATCCTAAGGGTTCGAACGACGCTTGCGCGATCCAAGAGGCGACCATGGCAGATTTCGCGGTCCCTTGCACCGCGGTGACAATGTACAATCCGCCGGAGACTCTCCCCAACGCTCTCGCGACGTCCGCGGACATGCTCGATTTCATCTCCTTCAACTTTTCTTTTTGCGTCAACAACTGACCCAAATCCGTCCCAGCTTCCTCGTACAACTGGTACGTCCCTTCTGTCGGCGACGACTGGCACTTCAACGGCGACTGCGATTCTTGCAAACCAATCTCGGCGAATTTACGCATCAACGGGTCCACCGGTTCGTCGTCGCCGCCGTAACTCTCGCACACCAAAATCTTTTGCTTCCCTGGCTTCACCGCGCCTATTAAAACGCCTACGTTATCTTGTATCTCCTCCTTCGCGTTCGGCGGCGCTAACAAAACGATACCGCTCGCACGACCAACCTCCTCGACGATTTGCTGCGCGTCGCAGGTGGACAAATCCAACATCGCCACTTCGCAATCGGTTTTCACCACACCTCTGGCGATTGATTGCGACAATCGATCGCTAAACCCGTAATCCGCGGTATAAAAAACAACCACGGACGATTTCGCTTTCTCCAAAGCTTTCTCGGACCACTTTTTATAGTCCCCGATGAGTTCTTCTGAGTTGCGTTGTAAAATTGGCCCGTGTCCGGTGCACACCGTGGACAACTTCACTCCGTCAGCCTCGCACTTCCTCAAAGCCGTCAACACCGATCGCGCGTTTGGTTTCATCAAACACTCGTAGTAAAAACTAAAATGCGGCATGAGTTTCGGTAACTCTTCGTCGAAGACGTCCTTTGTGCAGTAATGCGCGCCAAACGCGTCGCACGTGTACACGAACTCGCTCTCCGTGTCGTAACTGAACATGGTATCCGGCCAGTGAAGATTCGGCGCCGGAACAAATTTCAACTGCCTCCCGTCGCCTAATTCGAGCACGTCTCCACCTTTCACGACTAACTTGTTGAACTCCTTTTGCACCAAGTTATCCAAAAACGCCAAACACACTTTCGTCCCGACCACGGTCGCGTTCGGCGCTCGTTCCAACACTTTGCCGATCAATCCGGAATGGTCCGGTTCCGTGTGCGAACACACGACGTAATCGATCGAACTCAAATCGTCGTTTCCAACCACCGAAGCTAAGGAATCCATGTATAACTGTTCGAATTTCTCGTGACTCGCATCGATTAAAACTGTTTTTTCTGTGCCTTTGATTACGTACGAGTTATACGTGGTGCCTTTCTCTAAGCCGAATTCGATATCGAATCTGTCCCGGTCCCAGTCTAAGGAGCGGATAACCGTCGTGTCGTGGGTGAGCTTTAAGATTTGCGTTTGGAGCGTATAGTTTTCGTTATTCGCTGGGTTTATCCACACGGACTCGCTCGAGAGCGCGCCGAAGTCAAGCTCGACATCCCCGCTCGGTTCCGCGACTGCGCCGTTGTTGTTCTTCCTCGTCGTCGTCTTCGAGAAGATACGCCCCCGGGGAAAACGACGTGTCACGGACCATGTGATGTTCCCGTTGTTATTCAAAGAAGAAGAAGAAGACAAAGAACGAACTTTCCTCCCTCTCGAAGTCGACGACGTGAACGCAACGACAGAAGCGCAAAATCCGTGAACTGCGTGTGCCATTCTTCTTTCGCGAGAGTGTGTGCTGTGTGTGTGTGAATAAATGCGCGTTCTTCTTTATAACGTCACATCGCGGGGAAAAATCACCTCTTTTGCTGGTAAAGATATGCCCGTTTCTTTTGCCTTTCCTTTCGGTGGCGCTGAGAAGAAGAATAGCAAAGACGAAGAATCAAACGAATCCAGACGAACTGTTGGGAGTGCGACGAGTACTGCGACCGAAAATCATCGAGGAGAACAACAACAAGAAACGGTTGGACTCGCGTTCGGGAAAATCTGGGAGTGTTACTGTGCGTTTCGTTCTCCGCTCTTTTTTCTCTCTCTGCTTTGAGTGCACGACTGACCGATGTTTTCTCTCTCTCTCTCTCTAACGCGACGAAAAACATCACAGCACCGAGATTCCAACTGACTCGATACTACCGATACGGCGAGATGGACAACTGCGAAGAGTTTTGGGAGGACTTTTATAAATCGATTGAAAACCACACCGGGAAACCACTCCCGACAAGAAGGAGCAAAAGTGGTTCGAAAAGCGAGAACGACATCGAAGACATCGAGACGAAGAAGAAGAAGAAAGGACAATTTTTATCCTCGCTGAAAACCAAATGCGAACACTTCTTGACGAAAACGAAAGAAAACGAAGAAGAAAACACGAGAGAGGAGGCAAGAGAGGCGCGCGCGTTCGCGCAGGCGTGGCAAATCATGGATCCGAACGAGGCGGAAGTTTCGTGGAGGAAGAGGTACCGGGACCTCCTGGAAAAGCCCGAGGAGAAAGAGAGTGGTGGTGTCAGCGTTCACAACAATAACGAGGATAAGGATGAGGAAAGTCCTCGGTAATTCTTCATTTTTCGCGGAGTGTGGTCGTAGTTCTCGGGGTAGATAGACTCGTAGCGTGTAGCGTTGTGTTATAGTAGTAGGAGTGATTTCATTGCTTCATTTTTCCACATAATCACATGCGCTTAGTTTCGCTCTCCTCGCGTCGTTTTAGCGTCGCTTTCTTTCTCTCTACTCACTGTGGTTTTCGTTCTTTATCTCGTTCTTCTTCTTTGACGAGAGGGAGAAAAGCTTTCACGAGAAGCATCAGCGGCGAAACGGCGTCTTGTTCGTCCAATACAATGGATGATGTTGGGGAAAGGTTGAGGAAAGAAAATATCCGGGTGATTTTAGGGAGCAAATCGGCGACGAGAAAACAAATCTTGAAGGAGATGAAGATTGAATACGCGACGATATCGGCGGATATAGACGAAAAAGCGATTCGATTCGAGGATCCTTCGCGGTTGGTGGAAGCGTTGGCGAGAGCAAAAGCCGAGGCGATTTTGGAACGAATCCGGAAGGCTGAGGAAGAGGAAGGAGCGAAAGAGAAGAGAAGGACGCTGTTAATCACGTGCGATCAAGTGGTGGTTTTTGACGGTAAAATACGCGAGAAACCAGAGACAGAGGAAGAAGCGAGGATCTTTATGCGGTCGTATAAGGAGAATAATCCGTGCTCGACGGTTGGTTCGATCAGAGTGACGGACGTGGCGACGGGCGCGTCGGCGAGTTCCGTGGACGTGTGCACGATTCATTTTAAGGAGATCTCGGAGGAGGCGATGGATTTTTTGATCAATGAAGGCGAGGTCATGTGGTGTGCGGGAGGTCTGATGGTAGAACACGAGAAAGTGAGGCCGTTCGTGACGAAGATTGATGGGAGCGAAGATGGAGTCATGGGGATGGATAAAGAAGTCTGCGCTCGGCTACTGCGAGAGGTTTTCTGATTTTGATGTCAATGTATATTTAATACGCGAATTCTTTTGATAATGCTGCGTCGTAAATTTACAATCGATGAAGTGTTTGTTCAACACTTTGTCACTATCGCTCCTAAAAATGATGTTGCTGCTGCCAACGCGCTGCATTGACATGCGCGTTCTATTCTGTTTTTTTTTGTACCGCGAGTGTAAAACACCCCTAAAATTTAATTTTCTTCTTCGTTGTCGTCGTCGAAATCATCCATCTCGCTTCTTAAGCCTTCCACGTTCCGCATTAGCGCGTATTGCGCGTCCTCTTCGTTCTTTATAGATAAGAAGTGCTTGGCAAAATCAAGTTCAGAAACGTTGTTGTATTTTGCCATCGCGCGTAAAGCGATGTCTTGTACCGCGTGTTCGTGCGGATCGAGCGCGTTCTTCTTTCGGTTTCTGATGGAGAATCCTCCTCGTTGGCCGCCTTCCTTATTTGCCGCTTCCGCCTCTTTCCTCTTCTTAGCGAGGCGGCTTAATAGCTTTTCGTTCTTCGAAGCTCTCTCGGCGTCCTCAATGCGCTTCTTCTCTTTTTCGCTCACGCCGAAGATCTTGTTATGGTCCATGGTGTGCAACGCTTGGAGGTTCTTCTCGTTGTTGTCGTTCTCCTCCTCCTCCTCGTTGAGCAAGCCTTCGAAGATGTTCTCGCCTCGCTTCGCTGCCGCTTCCCGTTCCTCTTCTAAAGCGTTACCGATATCACGAGCTTGGTCTTGATCTAAACCTTTCGCAACTCTAAAGTTAAATCCGTCTTCGCCTTGGTGCCCTTCCTCTTTGATGATGTCCTCTTCTTCGTCTTTCCGTTTCTCTTCTTCTACTTTTTCGCGAACCTCAACCTTTCCCGCCATGTTCAGTCTGAGCAAGTTCACGATGCCCCACAACTCGCCTTTCTTCGTTTTGTCACCTTGGATGCCTTCGAAGATTCGTCGTTCCATCTTGCCATCCGTCATGGTCGATCCCATTTGCAGTTTATAAATCTGACGAGAATACACGAGCTCTTCTAGAGTACCGGCGGAAATTAATCTGTACACTTCCACGTTGCGCTTGTTGCCCAATCTGTACACGCGATCTTGCGACTGCAAATCTTTCGCAGGATTCCAAGCCGGATCAAAAATGATCACTTTATTCGCCGAGGCGACGTTAAGGCCGACACCGCCGGCTTCGGAGGACATGAGAAACAAGAAACAACTGCCCCGTTTGTTAAAATCGTCGACAATTTTTTGACGCTCTTTCACCGGCGTGCCGCCATCTAATCGTACGTGTACATATCCCTTGCGCTTGACGAATTCATTCATCACGTTTAGCAACCGAACGGAATACGAAAACAAAACAACTTTATCGTTTCTCTTGTAAAACCGCTCGAGTAAAATACTGAGCGTTTTCATTTTACCGCAATGGTCAAAGTTTGAAGCGGCAAGAAAGTTTTGTTGCGGTCGCAATCCCCCGAGCGCATCGAGCTCGTCGCCGAGAGCAACTTTAGCCACCGCTTGCGCGCGTTTGAACTTTGCCACATCTTCTTCTTTCGGGTTTGGGGGTAAATCAAACGGTTTTAAAAGCTCGAGATGGTTCGAGACGTTGCGACAGGCAAAAACGCACGCGAATCCGACGCACATCGGACATGTCCGTCCGTGTCTATTGTGCGGTCCGTAAGCACACCACATCTCGTCCCCATCATCGTCGTTCAAGCCATTAGCAGGATAACAACACTTGTTCCTTTTCTCACCACTTCCACAATCGCATGGACTATCTTTATTCAATATCAACTGTACACTCGTCGATTCGCGGATGCGTTCGTACGCTCTTCTTTGTGCTGGAGCCAAATCACAAAATACGACTTTCTCTGTCTTTTTCTTCATCGTCCCCGCTTTCAAGACGCGCTTCTTCTCTCTCTTCAGCATATAAATGCTCAGTAAACCATTCAACTGCATCGCGCGTTTTCTGCCGAGTCCAATTTCGTATGCACTCGCTGATGCGCTTCGCGCTTTGTGCATCGGTCTCTCGTAATACGATTTGAAATGAGATAACGAACCAATACAGTTCGAATTCAATGCATCAAATATCGTGTGCAATTCCTCGGCTTTATTTTGATAAGGCGTCCCAGTTAAGCCAAATTTTTGACATTTCATTTGGCGCATTGCTTTAGACGATTGCGTCTTCGGGTTCTTCATCGAATTGTGCATTTCATCGATGACGCAAAAATCCCAGTTGGTGTTCGTCCAAATGTTAAAATCTGGATTTGATTGGATATCTCTGGAGATGATGTTTACCGTCGTGATCACCACGTCCACACCGCGATGGTTCTCAATGTCGTCGTACACCACCTCTCTGTTATTCCCGTGCGCAACTGCTACATTGACGTCCCATATTTCGTCGTCACCGATAGCCTCGCCCCACTTTTCAAACTCGTTCTTCCAGTTATCAATCAACGTCGCCGGAACGATGATTAAAATCGGTCTTCGATTGTTCGAGTTGACGCCTCTCCTCTTTGCCTCTTCTTCGGAGAGTACTTCACGCTTACCCCATTTGTCATACCTCGTTTCCTCCATATCTATCACTTCTTCTTCTTCTTCTTCTTCTCCTCCTTCTTCTGCGCGTTCCTCTTCGTCGTCGTCTTCTTTGTCATTCGCGCTCTTTTTCAAATCCTCCTCCTCCTCCTCGCCTGAATCGTCTTGCCAAATGCTCTTCTTCGTCGTTCTCATCAACACTCCACCTTTCACCATCCTCCTCCCATTGCCTTCACCGCCAAACCCACCCCTTGGTATCTTCGCCGTCAAGCACGCCGTCGCGAACGCCACGACCTGCACGGTCTTCCCCAAACCCATCTCGTCCGCTAACAAACCGCCAAGATTTCGCGCGTATAACCCGTGCAAAAACCGCACGCCATCTCTCTGGTACTCTTGCAAACGCTCGGCTAATTTTATCGGCACTTCCAATTCTCTCTGGTCCCATTTGCTCACGTCTCGCGCGTCCTTCGAAACTTTTTGTTTCATCCCTTCCGTCCAACCGTCGCTCGGCGCGACTTTCAAAATCAACCGTCCGGAGCTGTTCTTTCCATCGACATCGAAAATTTGCCGAAAATCCTCCTCCTCTTTCTTCTTCTTTTCTTCTTCTTCGTCTTCTTCTTCGTCTTCTTCCTCGTCGCCTTTTTTTAGCGTCTCGCCGAAAACGTTCAGCAATCTTTCCACGTCGTCGTCTTCCTCGTTGTCGTCGTCTTTCGTCTTTAAAAACTCGCCGCTGTCGAACAAATTGTCAATCTTTTCTTCTCGTTCGTTTTCTTTCATTTGCTCCAGTAACGAGACGGTTTTGGTCCGAGTGAACTGCGTGCCGGCGATGAAACTGTTATTGTTGGTAAAATCGTGGTTGTCTTGAGACGTTTCGCTGGTCATTGTTGCATGTAATGTTTCTTTTGTTGTTCTTTTTGTTGTTGTTGTTGTTGTTGTTCCTTCTTTGCGCGCGGAAAGAGTGTGGTGAAGAAGAAGAAATCTTTCGCAGTAGATCCTGCTTTTTTCGGGGGTGCTTACATTTCATTTTATATAACGTATAACATGTATCAAACAACTTGGCACCTCTCTACGTCTCTCTGTCTCTCTCTTTCTCTCCGTCTATCTCTTCATCCCCGGTTCGTTATTATTGTTACTTCTTCGCATGCAATTATCTACTATAAAATACTCTACTAATACAACTCGTCGTAAAATTTTTATTCCCGCCTGTTCCGAGAACTGGCGCCTCGATCTCTTGAGGAAGATTTCGCCTTGGCGTCCTCTTTCGCCGTCAAATCTTTATCACCCGATCTGGTTTTATCAGCTCGCGACCCCGTGTTGACAGCCTTAGAATCCGATCGCCAGTTTGGATCTTTGGATTTATCTACTCCAGCTCCGCCGCTCGATCTCCCCACCGCGTCTCTTTGCGTCGTTTGACCACCCCCGGTTTCGTTGTTCGTCGTCGTGTTGTTCGCGTTGTTGCTAATACCTCTCGATAACTGTTGCGTTTGCTGATACTTTAATATCGTCCAATCGAACACGTAATCGTACTGATACCCTTCTCGAATAAACAAATCTCGGAATAATTTGCGTAAAAACGAGTAATCCGGCTTATCTTCAAATCGCAGCGATCGAACGACTTGGAAGTACGACACAAATTCCGGAGGGAAACCTTTACATAAAATCTCAATCGGCGTCGTCATCTTCTTATCGCTAATCTTTTCGTACTTCATTTTCTTCGTATGCGCTTTCAAACCTTGCCACGGCAACGATCCTCGCAAAAAATACATCAAAACATACCCGAGCGATTCTAAATCGTCCCTTCGACTTTGCTCTACGCCGACGTGCGTGTTGATCGAGGCGTACCTCGCGGTGCCGGTTAAGTTTTTATTCTCGCGGTACGGTATGTGCATGTGCGTTTTTGGATCGCGATACTTTTTCGCCAAACCGAAATCGATTATGTTCACCTGATTCGCGCGTTTCCCTAACCCCATCAAAAAGTTATCCGGTTTAATATCTCGATGAATAAACGACTTCGAGTGCACGTATTCGATTCTCGAAACCAGTTGGTCCGCCAACATTAAAACCGTCTTCAGCGATAACTTCCGGTTACAAAAATTAAACAAATCCTCTAACGATGGACCTAACAGATCCATGACCATGATGTTATATTCACCTTCCACGCCGTACCATCGCACGTTCGGGATGCCGGTGCCGCCTTGCAAGATTTTGTAGAGTTTCGATTCGTAGAGTAAAAGTTGCGGATGTCTGCTTTTGCACGATTCCTGTTTTTGTGTTTTGCACGCGCGCGCACGATGTGATAATAAACACGGAAGAGATATTACGTCAGAGAACAAAAGAATCCATCGTTCGTTCGATCCTCTCGTCCCCGATCGAACAAAAACAACGAAAGATGACCAGATAAGAACGTTTCCGCGACGAGAGAAGAGGTTGTGTTTCCTTCTCCGCAAAAATGTGATTTCGTGGCCCGAAACGACGGAACGCGAGAGAGAAAACGAGCAAATTGAACGCGAAATCCGTACCAGCTTAATTCCAACTTCCTCGTCCGTTTGTATGTGCGTTCCTGCGCGAAAGAAAGAGTCGTCAGTATATTATTCATCGTATTTTGGATCGGTCGAGGGCGAAATCAATTCGCATCATCCGTCGTCGCACGCGTAGGTAAAGGTTGATGATGCGTTTCTTTTCGTTACGCGAATAGACTCTCGTGGTGTCGACAAAAACCAACAAAACACACAAGCTGTGCTTGGGAAAAAAAAAAAAAATCTCTTTCTCTTTCTCTTCTCACCTAAATATATATCCCCGAAAGACCCGCTTCCTATCTTTCGCCCGACGCGGTACTTGTTCCCGATGCGCAGCTCGATGCCGCTGGAAGTCATTTTACTCCTTTATTTTTTTGTGTGTGCGCTTTTGTTGTGTGAAAGCGCGTGTGGAAAGTGATGAAGAGAGAGAGAGAGAACGGATCAAGAAGGCGTCGAATTTTTTCTTCTTTCTTTTGGAATTTAGGGTGTAGGTTTTAGCCCTTTGGTCTCCGGAAGAACGTGTCACGAACCGCACAAGATGGGATTCGAGAACGTGGTTGGCGGCAAGCTGAAACTGAAAGGCGCCGCGATAGAGAAAAGGGAGAAGAAGAAGAAGAAAAAGAAGAAAAAGAAGAACAAGGATGACGACGAGACGAGGAAGCGAGAATACGTCGAGTTGAACGAAGACGACGATTCAGACGACGACGAGCATTTTCAGAAGCGGACAAGCAGTCGGGAAAAGAAGGAGGACGAGAACAACAACAAGTTGGACACGAGAACGGACGCGGAAAAAGCGCACGAGGAACGAAGTCGACAACAACGCAAGAAGAGAATATTGGAGCACGCGGAGTTAAGTCACAAGGATAAGGTGAGGCTGTTTAACGAAAAGTTGGGGAGATTGAGCGAACATCACGACATTCCAAAAGTTGGGCCGGGGTAAAGTAAGTTGGTGTTTCGCGCCCAAAGTTTAGTAGTATGTAGAGTGTGCATAACGTGCGGTTTGATTTGATTATATAGAGGGAAAGAGCAGTAACACTACACTGATCTTGTATTTCGCGCGGATATTTTCTTGTTGTTATTGTTGTTGTTCCTAAAAGTCATCAAAGCGTCGCCGACTCGCGAAAGCGAATCACCTACTGCTTGGCGGCGCTCCTCGAAATACTTCTTTTAACCGACCAAGGCGTTCGTCAACGACTCACACTTGACAGACCCAAACGTCGGGCCTTCGTCGCCTTCTTCACCCTCCAACTCTACGCGCATGACAGCCCCGTCTTCCTTCCAACTCGCTTCCATCTCCCCGTTCGTAACTAACTCCGGTCCAAACGCCTCCCAATACTTCTTCTTTTGCACCTGGTTCGCGCTCGCCGGTTCGCCGTTAAACGCCGCGTCGCCGAAAACAACTCGCGACCCTAACTTTGCATTTTCCGGCGCAACTAACAACTCCACCTTATCGTGCGTCTCGTTCGAGGCCGCTAATAACATGCCGTGCGACTTCACCCCTTGCATATTCCTCGCCTTCAAATTCGCCACCACAATCACGTTTTTCCCCAAGATATCTTCTTCTTTCATGAACGGAACTAACCCGCTGCAAATCGTCCTCGGCCCTTCCGCTTCTCGTAAATCAATCTCTTCGACGTACAGTTTATCCGCGTCTGGATGCACCGTACATTTCGTCACTTTTCCCACTCTTAAATCGATCAAATCCCTCGGACCGGCATCCGCAGACATCGCTCTGACAACGATCGTCGTCTTCCTCGCGTGAAAAGCAGTGGTAGTGCTGCTCTTGCTCCGAGTAGCGCGAGCAGAAAAAGCAGCGACGTTAGGAACGTTTCTAAAAAGGAACATCTTTTGAGAAGTGCACGAGGCGTGTCTGAACATCTGTGTCGCTCTTTTGTAGTTGTGTCGTCTCTCGCTTTATCCAAAACAAGGCAGTGGTTTTTTTTTTGCTCTGGTGGTGTCCAATTAAATTCCCACACGAGAAAAACAAATTTTTAAAAATCGCTCGCGAATACCTCATTAGTAGTAGCGCGCGCTTTTGATCGGAGGAGGTGAAAAGAATGGTTTCCAAGGCAAAAAAGAAGACAAAAATGCAGTTAGACGAACTTCCGGACGGTTTGAGCGAGAGTTCCGATTTGGAGGAGGATTTGTTGTTCAATTCGAGGAGGAAGAAAAATACGACGACGGTACGAAAATCGGACGAAAAGAAGAAGAAAAAGATTGACGTTCACGAGGAAAGAGAGAACGTGGAGGAGACGCCGACGACGTCTGGCGCGATTAGCAACAGCGAGGACGACGCGACGACGATTCGGAAGAAGAAGAGGGAGAAAAAAACAGGAATAAAACGAAACGAAGAAGAGAGCGAGTCGGAAAATGATGCGTCTTTGAAATTGCTCTTCTCGAACAATAAAGATACGTTCGAAAAGGTCGAAGCGAAGATGAAAATGGATCACGGGAACGGTTCGACTCGGAAACGAAAGAGCGGTGGTAATAGTGGTGGTTCGAACGACGACGAAAAGGTGTCCGGAGATGAAAACACGAACAGTACGAAGCGACAAAATAATAAGAGCAAGAAGCAACTCACTTTCGCCGAGCTGCTTAAGAAGAACGCGGAGGAACACGAGAAGGAGATGAAGCAACGCGAGATGGAGGAGAGCATGGTTGCGAAGCACGAGCAACAAGAGAAAGAGGATGAAGAGGTGGAGGAAATGTACGAGGAAGAGGATAAGGAAACAGATAAGTTATTCAAACAAGCTCTTGACAAGGAGAAGGCGGATAAGTTGCATCAAGAGTTGGACATGAGGCCGGAGCCGAAGGGGAGGATGAAGACGATTGCGAGTAAAGCGCTGATGAAGAAAAGTACGGCGAATGTGGAAGGTGGAGGAGTTTACGAGATTGAGAATTTTGAAGAGAAGCCGTTTGAGTTATTTCCGGATGGTCCGGTGTGTAAAGCGTTTATGCAACGAGCGGAGAACAGGAGCGAACACATGAATTTATGCGCGGAACTTTTGTTGGGAAGGTGGTTGAGATACGCCGAGAAGAGGAAAATGTGCGACGATCCGAATGCACTTTTTCCATGGTTGTTAAACGTAATAACACACACTTCGAAGAATAAAGAGATTGTTTTTGCGGCGAGAGATGCTTTGATTTTCGCGCTGTACGAAAACGAACGGCAGCGAGGAAACGGCGGGGAGAGTATAATTGGATCGTGGTACGGCGATAACATGGATACGCTCACGAACACCTCGTTCGAAGCGGTGTTAGCCGTCGCAAAGTCAGAGCGATCGTGGAGGCAGAAGAGGCGCAGCAGTGTTAGTCGTAACAGCTCCACGCCAATTAAGAACTCGAAAAAGAAGGCGGACGATGTCGTCATCGTGTTGGATGTCGAAAGTAGCAAAATAACAACGCTCGCGGAAACCCCTAATACTAAAATTTCCGGAACTTGGTCGTCGCAAGACGCTTTAAAGGCGCTCAAGAAAGTTGGCATCGACGACTCGTTCCCGGCATCCGAGTACGATTTGATGGTGAAACCAACACGAAGCAAGAAGAAAAATAAAAAGAAAGAGTCGAAAGGGACGGTGTACGAGGAGCGCCCGGACGTTTCCGTCAACGTCTTGGGCGTCGTGAGCGCCATTCGCGCTCTGTGCGATTACAATTACCTTCAAGATGAAGCGCCGTTGACACACGCGAAGAGCGAAAAGTTTGACGCAGATGGATGCGCAGAAATTATAAAACTTATCGCCAAAATTCGACTCGATCCGCGCTCGGATGCCTCGGGCGCGTGTTTTGATGCGTGCGTGAAAAGTATCTTGCGTTGCGTTTCTTCGTGTAATACCATCGACGCGGCGAGTAAGAAGCAATTCTCCATGAAGTTATCGCAAAAGCTCGCGAATGCCGTCAGCAACGACAGCTCTTTACCCGCTGTCACCTTCATCTTGAGGTGGTTCCCAGTCCGTGATACGTTTTCCGCGTATATTCGCGACGGTTTAGCCTTGTACGGATTTCGCGGATGCCTCAAGCGCATCGAACGCGGTCCTCCGCTGACGAGAAAAAGACAAAACGGTGAGGATGAAAGCGATGATGAAAGCGAGGAAGATGTACCTCTTCCCTCTACCATTTCTCCAGTGGACGCTAGCGTAGACGTCGAAGCCTTCCGAGTCTCTTTTGAATGTTCGAGAGACCTCGCCGCGCGAGCACTCGTCGGCGACGCCTTATTCTCCTCTCGCAATCCAGAGTTCAACAACCCGGACGACGTCTGGCAATTCGTCCGCCTGTGGGACTTTGCCGATTGTGTCCTCAACGGTGGCGTATCCGCCAACACGTTCGATGCCGCCAATGAAGGCGATCCAGCTTTACAAAAAGTCTCCAAGTGGATTTCTAAGATGAAATCCTTAATCCCGAAACTAAGCAGGATAGAAGCCGAGGCGCAGTTTCGCTCGCGCGTCAACGACGCCCAAAACTGGTACAACCAAGAGGCGCACGCGCGAGCTATGGGTGAGAGCATCGGTGGGGACCGTGTCAAATTTAATGAAATCGAGATCGATTGATATTTAGAATAGAATAGTATATGTAGATATAGATATACATTAGAGAGAACGAAGAGTAGACGTGTTCGTGCGCAGTTTCTGGCTTTCTTCAAGATGTCAAGAGAAAGACTTCACACACAAATCTAATCTTCACTTCAAAAACGCGCATAAAAAGTAACACACACATACACACAACAACGCGCATACTCTCGCGCGTTGGTTGCCTCGCAACAATGCCTCCAAAACCCCCGTTCTCGCGCACTTCCCTCTCTCACCGAGAGAAGCGCAAGCACACCAAACGTGCTATTTGTTGCATCGTTTTCCTCTTCTTTTCCCTCGCGTTCAGAGTTCTCTTCTTCGGGAAATCATCATCTCGAGGGCGGCACTTAAACGATGAATACGGGCGAGAACCTTTATACGCGTTCGGAACGCACCATACGCACCACCAGTTTTTGCAAAAGAGTCCTCACGAGTACGCGCTGAGCATGGCGCGAGGAGAGGAGAGCTTTCATCATCGTCCTCATAATCAACAGGAGGGTTTGAGTGTGAGCAAATCAGAGGAGGAAGAGGAGGAAGAACAGAAGCAGTTTTCGCTGGCAAACACGAAGGTGTACGTGTACTCGTCGCGAGAGATATCCGAAATCGCAAAGTTAGCCCCGAAAGATTGCGAACGGGTGGAATCAGAGCAGCTGTTACACCGGATGTTTTTGTACTCGACGCAGTTAAGAACGAGCGAGAAGAGCGAGGCGACGCACTTTTTCGTTCCGGCGTATCCGGAGTGTTTGAGGACGCAGAAGAAGTTGGACGAGAAGACGATTGAGGGGTATTACGTGGACGTGTTGAAACGACTCGGGCGATTCCAAATGAGCGGTGGGTTAGATCACGTGTTCGTGGCGCCGAGAGTAGGGATGGATGCGGTGTTTCCGAATTGGCGAGCGCACTGCGCGAATTGCTTGTTTTTGAGAGCGTCGAGAGACGTGCGAGGGCAAACGACGGACGTTTTTCGAGAAGTGGTGATTCCAGACGCGTTTTCCGAGTCCGAGGCAAGGAAAAACGACGAAACAGCGGAAAAGTTGAAATCGAAGAGACAATCGCACGCGTTGATTAGCGTATTAGGGGACGACGATGAGGCGAAGCGTTTACGGAGGATTCACAAGGTATCCGATACAGAAGACATGCGATTTAGAGCGTCATTTTGCGTGGTTATCGTACCAAACGACGCGGAAGGTGACGAAGACATAGACGAGAGAAATCATTGGACAAAAAACATCGCGTTGGCGTTGTGGTCGGATTGCATTCCGGTTCTGTTGCACAAGAAAAATGCCAACGCGAACGACGACGACGATCACTTTGCCCACGCGCTCTTAGACGCGCTCCCATTATCGGACGTTTTAGATTACGAATCCTTCTCGATCTCCCAAGCGTACAAAGCCAACACGGATGACGACGAGTTACTCGATTATCTTCGCGCGATCAATGCGCGAGACCGACACGAATTCGCTCGCAACGGCAAACGCGTCCGGTGCGCGTTCGTTTACGACGCCGGCGATAGCGAGTGCTCCGCCGCACTCGCGTTAGGATTTGCGTTAGGTAAACGCGGTTTACAGTTCCCGAAAAGTTCGAAAAGCTTCTGGGGCGCGCACGGTGTTCCACTCGATGGTGACGGGAACATAGTGAGCGCTTCTTCTTCTTCTTCTTCTTCCGCTGTGTTCGATGAATCCGGCGGCGGCAACTTTGAAACCGAATTCGTCTTCACGTACGCGCCGAAAGGGAACGATTTGAATCCTCCGAAGTATTGTTAATCTTCTTGAATACTTTAGTTTTAGTTTTAGTTTTAGTAGAAGCAGCAAGCACACACTCGTGCGGAATCCATCACATTTCCTCACTTTTCCATGGTTCCCTTGCGCTCGTTCTCTCGCCTTTCTCTCGCCGTCACCCCCAAACAGAACACGAAGCACACCACCTCCCGTTTTCTTCACGGAAAGAGGAGGAAGAGTAATACTAATAAAAAGACAACCTTTTCGATGTCGTCGTCTACAACCACCAGCACGGAGCTCGCTCTTGACGCGCTTCAACTGAACGAACCTCGCTTCCTCGAGTTGCTCGAAAAGCTCATCGGGGAGTCACGTTTTGTCCAAAACACCGGAGTTGGTACCGCGTTCGTCCCGGAAGAAGACCGAGTGGTCGCTCACGTTTTGAAGTGTTTGGACCCTTTTAAAGTGGAGAACGGCGGGAAGCTGATCGTGGAGAGGAAGACGTACGTTCCCGGACGAAGCAACGTTATCATTCGATTACCTGGAAAAGGCTCAGAACAGCTGTCGTTTGTCGGGTCGCACTTGGACGTCGTGCCGGCGGATCCGGAGAGTTGGAACGTGGATCCGTTTAAACTGACCATCGACGGAGATAAGTTATACGGGAGAGGGACGACGGATTGTTTAGGGCACGTGGCGTTGATGACGACGTTGTTTACGCAGTTGAGCGAAATCGACGGGTTTGAGTTGAATACGAGTTTGTCGTGCGTGTTCATCGCCAGCGAGGAGGCCAACGGGCCCGGGATTGGCGTGGATGGGTTAGTGGAGAATGGGGAATTGGATCATTGTAAAAGCGGGCCGGTAGTTTGGGTGGATTGTGCGGATTCGCAGCCGTGCATTGGTACCGCCGGGGCGATTACTTGGGATTTGAAGTGTCAAGGGCACAGGTTTCATTCGGGTTTGCCGCATAAAGGCATCAACGCGATCGAGTTGGCGATGGAAGCGACGACAAAGTTGCAGCAGGAGTTTTACACAAAGTTCCCGCCTTGCGATTTAGAGAAAGAGTATAAGTTTATCACGAGTTCGACGATGAAACCGACGCAGATTCGCTGCGCACCGGGCGGATTGAATCAGATTCCTCCAGACGCGACGGTTTCCGGAGACATTCGTTTGACTCCGTTTTACGACGTGGAGGAGGTGAAATCGTTTTTGGAACAAACGGTGGAGGAGATGAATAAAAAAGTTGGCGAGTTACCCACGAGAGGTCCGTGGTCTAAGTTCATCATCGACGATCCGAAAAATCCAAGTGGCGGCGAGAAAATAGTCGGTAAGTTGTCCATCGAATGGGGCGAACATTTATTGACTGGCATCGCGTGCGATTTAACGTCTCCGGCGTTTACGAAGATGTGCGATTCGATTCAAGAGGTGAAAGGAAAAGCAGAGCCGTATTCATTGACGGGGAGTCTACCGCTGGTACACGATTTGAAATCCGCCGGGTTTGATATTCAACTGATTGGTTTTGGTTTGATGAGCACGTATCACGCCGACGACGAACATTGCCTTTTGTCCGATATGAAAGACGCGGCTTCTATTTTGGCAAAGTTAATCAAGAAGTTTCATTGAATATAAATGTATAAGTAGCCCCGCGCACGCGCGTGTGTGTGTGTGTGTGTGCGTGTGTGTGTGTATAGCTTTAGGTGATTATATTCGTGTATTCAGTACCAGGTATTAATCGTTGTTACATATATTGCGCTACTCTAACAATAAAGGTGGTCGTTTCGGAAGCTCACGAATCTCGGTGTATTCGATCTCACTTATGAAGTGCTCGTGCTCGACTTCTTCGTCGTACTGAGATCGCTCGAGTCGCAAATGTTCATTCTCGTCGTCATCATCATCATCATCGTCTTCATCTACGTTGATGACTCGATCCAACTTGGTCACTTTCAAATCCACGTTCCGCTGTTTCAATTTGAACATGCCGGTACCAATCGGCATGGGAACGCCCATGATGATGCACTCGGAAACGCCGTCGATTTGATCCGTGCGGCCCCTCAGAGCCGCCTCAAACAAGTGATCCGTGGTTTTCTCGAACGAGGCGAGCATGAGTACGGACTCTTTCATCTTAGCCATCCCAAATCTGGTGATGCCCAAAACTTCGCCCTTATACGTCATCACGTCAGCTAATAACATCGAATGTCGAGAATCGATGGACATGCCGTGGGCCTTCATCGTATCGTTGATTTCTTTGATCACGCAAGAACGCGCAGCTTCGATACCTAAGGACCTTTCGGCTTCCATGATGTGGTTTGTCGTCGTCTCTTCGCCGACGACACCATCGATAGACATGACGTCGAGAAGGTTCGTGCCTTCGACGATCAAATTGAACGAATCCTTGTCGTCCTTCGAGCTCATGCCGCCTTTGTTAATTACCGCGCGAGTGACGGAAGACAAACCGCGAACTATGACTTTTGGTACGGCCGTTCGCAATGATTGTAAAACGTTGATTATGGCTCTCTTACCAGTTGGATCTTTCGAAGATGCTTTCTCGTCAGGAGGTATCACGTGTATCGCGCGGTTCCCGGCGAGGACGACGTTGTGGTCTTTCAGTTTCAATTTCGGCGCGGCTAATATGGCCTCTCTCGCGGACTCAGCAGTCACGTCCAATTGTAGTGAAGCGATCGCCTTTTCGTCGAGTACGAATTCAAGGTACGCTCCGGACGGACGCAAAACGACCGAAATAGTTTCGCAAATTTCGCCAAGCATCGTTTTCTCCATTCGTCCTTTCACCAACCGTGCCGCTTTCACGTCCTTGTCCGAAATCAACTTAGCTGTAATGATCGGCGTGGAGATATTCTTCGTCGCGTTGATAATCTCTTTGATACGAGGCACACCCAACGTGATGTTCATCGACGCAACGCCGGCAAAATGAAAGGTTTTTAACGTCATTTGTGTCCCGGGTTCGCCGATAGATTGCGCACCGACAGCGCCCACCGCCGTGCCCGGTTCGATGCGTTTCGATTTATACTTTTGCACGCACGCCTTGAGAAACGCATCCACGCGTCTCGTGGAAAGTTTTTGCTCGAGCACTTTTGGCGACGAGATATAGTCTCGGACGGATTGCTTGAAACGGTACGAAATTTTATCTTTGCTGTATTGTAATCCCGCGCGAAGGCGTTCGTCTTCGTCGTCTTCGGGTAAATCCTTCTCGCCAAAACCTCGCTTTTCGAGTATAACGTTCGCATCTTCAGTAGTGAGTATGAGTTTATCTTTACCTTCCAACTTTACAGCGGGTGTGGTCGTCGCGTGTACTCCGTTTTTACCGTTCTTTCTACCGTTTTTTGTCGTCGGCGGCGTCTGTGTAGGATTCTCTTCGTATGGATGTTTTCGCTGAGGAATCAAACCTTTCGCTCTCAACATGAGGCGTTCCAACTCTACAGGTTCGCCTTCTGAACCTTCCATCAACGTTGGTTCCATCCCGTCGTCCCCGTACTCTAACTGGACGATATCTCCGCTGCTGTTTCGAACCGTCCCATCGTAGCCTAAACTCAAATCCTCCAACGCTTTCATCAAGCGTCTGGACATGTACCCGGTTTCGGCGGTTTTCACCGCGGTGTCGACTAAACCTTCTCTCCCAGCCATCGTGTGGAAGAAAAACTCAGTTGGAAGTAAACCAGAGTAGAAAGAGTTCGCGACGAATCCTTTTGCCGCGGGCGTTTTTTCGCCGCGCTTAAAGTGCGGCAAAGAACGTTCGAAAAAGCCATCCGGCGGGCGCGTGCCTCCAACCGCCTGTTGGCCGACACACGCCATCATTTGCGAGATGTTAATTGTAGACCCTTTGGAACCACACAATGCCATGACTAAAGGCGAGTTTAGTTTTGGTAACGCGTCTAAACACGCGTTCCCGGCCGCTTCGCGAACGGCAGACAGCACGCCTAAAACTTCCGCCTCTAAAGTCTGTTCGGCGTTACACCCGGGTTGTAAATCCAACGTACCTTTCTCGAAGCTCGCGATGCGTTCGTCGCACTTGGCGTAGCCAGAATCGACTCGATTTTGTTTCTCTCGTTCTAATTCAGGAGACGGTTTCACGTCGTCTATACCGATGGAAAACCCGCGAATACCTATCCATCGCGCGGCTAGTTTAGCGAGACGGTTCATGGCGTTTGCAGCCACGTCGGCGCCGTAATCGGAGTTCAAGACGTAAAACAGACCCGTCTTGTTTCCACCGCCTAAAGTTGCTTTTCCTAACTGGCCAGAAATAATTTCCGAGTTTTGGATGCAAACATATCCATCGTTCGAGCACATTTGCTGGTTCACTTTTGTGTACGCCTTTTCGGCGACTTCCAAGTTGACGAAAATCTGATCTCGCATGCGTGGTCGAATCAAAACGGAAAAGATTTGTTTTCCAGTCCACATTTCAATCGGTTTTACAATCGCTGGCGACGGTAAATCGATTGATTCTAACGCATCTGACATGTACGCGGCTAATTGTCCAAATTGCGAGCGGTCAAAGAACACTTCTTTGGAGGTTAATAAGAACGAGGCAGTTAAGAAATCTTGCGTCGCGGCGATTAAAATTTCACCGTTTTTGGGCGTGCACAGATTTTGCGTCACGCCCATGAGACTGATCGCTTCCGCTCTCGCTTCTTCCGTTTGCGGCAAGTGAATGTTCATCTCATCGCCGTCGAAATCGGCGTTGTATGGCGCACAGACGCACTCGTTAAATCGTAACGTGCGCCATGGCATGACTTTCGCTCGGTGTGCCATGATGCTCATCTTGTGCAAAGACGGTTGGCGATTGAAAAGAACGATGTCGCCATCACGCACGTGCCGCTCGACGATGTCTCCCGGTTTTAACTTTTTCGCGACTCGATTTCTATCGCCGTATTTCAAATATTGAGCCGAAAAATGCCCGGACTGCTTAGACTTCACGAAATTCGCACCCGGCCATTTTCCTTCGCCGTTGATTATCAACTGTCTCAACTCGGCGATGTTGTTGTTATTTACCGTTTCTGGGTACGTCAACTGCATCGCGATGTGTTGTGGCAAACCTACCTCGTCGATTCGTAAGTTTGGATCGGGAGATATGACCGTTCTTGCGGTGAAATCAACTCTTTTCCCGGACAAATTACCGCGAAACCGTCCCTGTTTTCCCTTCAAGCGTTGCACGAAGCCTCTCAACGGTTTCCCGGGACTCTGATATTGACTCGATATCCCGGGCAACTCTGAATTAATGTACATCGCGAACTGAATCTGCAAAAACTCCCAGTTTTCCATCATGTTTGTCACCGCTAATCCTCGTTCCAACCCTTGCCTCAACACGTTATTAATCTCAATAATCTGTACCAATTTCATGGAAATATCATCCTCCGTGCTCCCGGCTTGTCCGTCCAACTCTACGGACGGTCGAATACAGCACGGTGGTACGCTCAAGTGCGTGATGACCATGTTCTCCGGTCTCTGTGCTAAATCTAACAAACTCAAATCCTTTTCAGCGATTCTTTTAAAAATTTGCAACACTCGAATCGGGTTCAAATCGTCCTGCGCTCTCGAGATGTGTTGTCTCAACTGGTCGTTGTGTTTCATAGCCTCTTCAAACGCTCTCTCTCTTTTCTCCTGTTCGGCTTTGTTGCTCGTATACTTTTCGTGAATAATCTTCAGGTTTTGTCCCGCACGTTTTACCGGCCCGTTCACCGCTTCGCACTGAAAGCACACCTTTGTCCTTTTGCACTTCTCCAACAATTTCTTAAACATCACCCGTCTGTACGCGTGGTCGACGCCTCCAATTTTCTTCTCCCTCGACCGTAACTTCGTCAACATCTCTTCCTGCTCTTCTTCCTTCATTAACAAACACGAGCACTCCTTACACACGCACTGCAAACAATGCACGATGGCTTTAAAATACCCGACGTGAAACACCGGCAACTCCAACTTCAAATACCCGAAGTGGCCGCTGCAATCCATAATCTTCCCTTTACACGTCTGACACTCCGGTTGTGACTTATTCGTCGTCCCTAATCTCGGGTCTAATATTCCTCCTTCTAACGGCATGCGTTCCGTTGGTGTGTACAAAGTCCTTTCCGTGACGTGTAAAACGCCCGCTCTCGCGATTTCGCTCCCAGACATCGTCGAAAAAGTGACTTTTTTTATTCGTCTCGGCGCGTTCGCTTTCACGAAAGACTCCTTGGAGGTTTCGATTTTCTTATCGTCCTCGTGGTTCACGTCGTGGTGGTTACGAGTTCGTTGATGATGCATCGGTGGTGGATTGTTGTTGTTGTTATTCGTGTTCGGTTGTATCGGTTTGCATAACACGTTTGTGTCATTTTGGCGGCGTGATGAGACCTGCGGTGGAGGAGGATTTGACCCTTCTCGGATTTGGACCATGTTTAAGTAAACGACGAAGCAATCTTTCTTCTCTCTTTAACAGTGGTAGTAGTATCCCAACTATCGCGACGCAGAGGATTTTAACCCTATTCCTCTGACTTTGTCGCGATGGATGACTTCGTGAACGCAAAAGCGAAAGTGAGGAAAAATTTCTTCGATCTTTTTCTGAAACAGTTGAAAGAAGAAGAAAAAATCTCGCACCATAAAGAACAACAACGCGACGACGATGATGATGATGATGATGAGGCTAAAATTGGTTAAAATCTATCCATATCTAAAGCTACGCGTCATAACGATGACTATTGAATCCGTTTCCCGAAATCGCCGTCGTGCTCGGGATCGATCAACGTGACGTTGAAACCTCGCAACAACTTGAACACTTCAAACGCTAAATCGAACGAGTGCACTTTTAAGCTCGCGGTGACTCGGTCGAAGTAGTGGTACCGATCGTCTTTGGAGTCACCTTTAAACGGTTGGAAACCGTATAAGGAGACGTTTTCGCAGAGTTGGACGGCGAGCATGACCGTAGTCCAACCGGTCATCGGTTTGTCGTTGTATTTGCTGCCCGGGTTGCGAGCTTCGACGATTTTTTTCAACTCGTGCCAGACGTAGCGAAACGTGTACGTCGTTTCGGGCGTGGTGAGGTAGATTTCCTTGTCTTTGTTGGCGCGCATGAGCGGCAAAAACTGTTCTCGGCGAGCGTCGCGGATGAGAGGTTCGCCGAGGATTAACGCAGCGACGCGGCGGGTTTTGCCCGGAGTGTTTTTACCCGCGAATCCAGATTGGCCAGGTTGTCTTTCCGCTTTACGCCAAGTGTGCGCGCCGCGAAGAAGCGCGTCCGAGTTTGGACGATTGACGACGTCGAAGGTTGTTCGAGAACCGACGTGCTTGGAGAAGTCTTTGTTGGTGGCGGACGACTTTCCGGAAACTGGGGCGTAGTTGATGCGAAAGACGGCTTCGTGCTCGTCGATTTCCTTGCCTTTTTGCGCTCGGAGGTGGACGCCTCCGTTGGCAACAACTGCGCAGGTTTTATACGTTTGGTCGTAATCTCGGTGAGGGAGACGAGGAAGGAATTGCGTTTCGAGCTCTAACGCTTGTTTGCGAGCAACGTGGAGCATTTTAAACTCCATCGGTGTCGTGGACATTTCCTTGCCGTCTCGGCCCGTGGACCAGCGAACGCGACACTTATTTGGACTGATTCGAGCGTTTGCGGCTTCCTCGTCCGGAGAAATGTTCGTGTTGTCGTCGGAAGAGAGGAGTTTTCTCAGCCCACCACTGCCCGCGTTGGAGGCGATTTCTTTCGCGACGGACGCGCCGGATGGCTTTTTCGTCATCGGCTCTCCGTTTCCGTCGTAAATTATCGTTTGCTTTTGCTGCTGCACGGAGACTCCTAAACCGTTATTAGTACTACCACTACTTCCAACGGTATATAACTGAGAAGGATCCGTGACTAATTTTCCGTACCCGTTCCCTTGAAGATCACTTCGTTCGACGTTCCCGAGGCCTTCGGATAAATAGCGACACCCGGGATTTATAGCTTTCAAGGAAAGAAACACGCGCATCTTCCTTGGTTTAATCAATTGCTTCAATTTCTTAATTCTCGCTTGCGATGCCGACGATTCCGCGCTGATTGCGTCTAACGCATCATCATCGTTATCGCTGTACTTACTACTACTCCCCTTTGCGGCGTTTCCCTCCTCTTCTCTAATCGCGTTCTCGTGCTCCTCCTTCTCGCTCCAGGACATGTCTAAATTCTCCAACTTATCCTCCTCTTCCTCTCCTCCAGCTCCTATGGCGTCTTTATTCTCTGTTACGTTGTCATCGTCTACACTATCAACTCTTCTTTTACTATTACTACTCCTACTGCCACCCCCTTCGGTCGCTTCAAACGCTTCCCTCTCTTCCTCTTCGTCGTCGCCTTCCATCGACGGCGCGCGCGCGTGCTCCCGGTCGCCCCGCGACGACGTTTGATGCTCTTCAACCATTTCGTGCGGTTTCACTTCTTCTAATTCAAACAGCGCGTCTACGTCTAAATCGTCCGCTATTGCATCTATTCCTCCTCGTTCGTCGTTTTCGTTCTGTTTCTCGTCGTGTTGCCACCAGCGGTGTTGGTGTTGGTGTTGCTGCTCTAAAGCTTTTCGTGGCTGCTGTTGAAGTTGTATGTTCCCACCCAGTCGAATCGACGGTAACGCGAACAACAGTAACCTATAAGCACGCGTACGTGCAGAGAGAGAGAGAGAGAGAGTCAGAGAGTCAGAGAGTCAGAGAGTCAGAGAGAAACGAAGAAACGGATGATAGTATTGATTGGAAAATCTCTCATCGCAAACAGAATTTGCGTACCCGGGCGCGAGAAACACGAGCGCGTAGACGGCTAACCGACCCCAGAGTTTTACGGTCGGGTCGTCCAAGTCTACCACCAAATTGTTCATATCGTCTCCTCGCGAGGACGACCTCGACGATTGTTGGTGCCAATCGCGAGGACGACGGGGGCGGTGAGAGCCGCCCCTCATTCTCGTCGTTTTTCTCGAGAAAGGAGAGAAAGAGAGAAAAGTGAGGAAGCTTAAATATGGATGATGCGGTTATACAAAACGTTCGTTTTTTATTACAACCACAGCACTTAGTTGTTATACTTTTCGCCGACTTTACTACGAGCTAAACAAGACGTTCAAAAATTTCTGGGTGGACGGTATTTCCGCCTCTCTCTACCTCTTTCTCTCTCTTTCTTTCACCCTTCCGTTCGAATACAATCTTGCTGATGTTGCGTTTGAAACTAAATACAGCCTCTCTCTCTCTCTCTCTTTTTCTCTCTTTCCTTTTCCTCTCTTTTCTCCATTTTTAATATATATTATTAGCATTAGATTTTGATTGAATTAATACTCAATCTCGTCCAAAGCGTAGTTGTTCGTCGAGACGCCGGCGTAGTTGACCTTCTCGAATCTCACGACCACCGGATATCTAACGCCGGATTGGTCGACCGAAATCACTTTGCCGTAGTCGTTGAACCAGTACGATTCCGGGCGCAAGATTTTCACCTTGGAACCTCTCGGCGGGCCGATTTGCGGCACTTCCGCCTTCTTTTCAGGCGCCGGGGCAGCTTCACCCTGTTTTTAAGAAACGAGAAGAGAAAAAAAGGTCAGCGCGAGAACTCCAAAGAAACACTATTACATAGGAGGCTCATCATCACGGGCAAAAACAAGGAAAAAACAGCCTCTCAAAAAAAAAAATCCGGCTCGTTCTGATACGCCCGGAAATATATCGCCCGAGCACGAAAGAATGAGAATCGAAAAACGCGGCGCTTCTACTCCTCGCGAGCGAAAAAATCATCCGTACCTCCGCTCTAACTTTCAAAGACGCTCTCTTGGACGTTTGTTTTCTGTTAATGGTGGTGTTCCTGTGTGTTGAAAAGGGGAGAGAGTAAAAGGTGTGAGTTTTTCGCGGCCGATTTTTTAATTATTTTTGCTTCAATTTGCACCGGAAACCAACAAACCAACCTCTCTTTTGGTACTAAAAGATCCATTCTCTCTGAAACAAAAAAAAGGAAAGGAAATCAAATCGCGCTTATACTAATTACAAATCCAAAAACAAAACGATCGGATGATGCGAAATAAACGAAACGTATTTACCTGGCGGAAACCGCGAACGATTGTGCGTGCAAGGCAAACATTCTTATTTATGGTTAAGCGTGCAATATATGACGTTCCTACGAAGTGGAAAGGAAAACAGAGAAATCGCGATTGAGAGATTTTTTCCGCTGCAGCAAAAAACGAGAGAGCGAGACGAAGATTTTGGAGATTTTTGCAACCCTAAATGCATGTGTGTTTGGCTTCTTTCGGCTGTCGGGAAAAAGAACGACACCACAAAACTACTCCTCTCACGACTCGGTGGTGTGCGCACACGAACTCCTTCGCGCGAGGCGGCGGCGCGACAAACTCCACCTGTCTGCGTAAAGGGAGGATGACTGCTACTGTGCCAACAACGACGACGAAAGATGATTCAGACGTAAACGAGATGAAAAAAAAAACGAAGGTTCCATTCCCGCACTTGAGAGATATCCACGCGTACGAACCGACGACCTTTCTTTATAATCCAGGAGAACTGCATCCGCAAAAGATAAAAAAGCAAGATTGGATACGCGTGTTTCGGATGGCGTTGCCAGAGTTTACGAAACGAGCAAAGATGGACGATAAAGTGGAGGATGCAGACGTGAAATCGGAAGTCTTTCGAGAACGATTTGAGAAGTATTTGAACGATTTGAACGAGAACGAAGACGAGAAGATGAACGTGATTCACATGTGTCGTTTCAGAGACGAGTGTTTACGACGGCTTGGATTTTACGACTGTTTTAGAACGGTGAAGCGAGAGGAGAATATGAAAGCGTTGGAGGCGTTGCCGAGAGTTTTAGAGCGCTTGGAGGAGGAAAACGCGGGGATATTAGAGCTGGTGAAAGGCGTGTTTGCGGGGAATATTTTCGATTTAGGCGCCGCGGCGAGTCAGGCTTTGTTTACCGACGGAGATAAAGGAGGAGAAGACGACATCTCGAAATCGTTCTTCGAGACGCGAGATACGAAAACGGACGTGTTCGTGGTGAATAATTTCGACGCGTTAAAGGAAAGATGGAATGATTTAACGCGAGTGCACGAGAAGTGTTGCATTTTCGTCGACAACGCCGGCGCGGATGTTATTTTAGGCGTCTTGCCGCTCGCGAGAGAGATGTTGAAGAGAGGCACGAAAGTTGTCTTATGCGCGAACGACGTGCCGTCGATTAACGACATTACGATTAAAGAACTCGAAGAACTCGTGTTTCCGACTTTACTTCGTATGAATGACAAAGATAACGTGTTTAAAAAAGCGATCGAATCAGGGCAGCTCGCCTGCATCGGCTCCGGTTCCGATTTGCCGGTGATAGACTTGCGAGAAATCAGCGAACCATGCGCGAATGAGTGCCTCGATTGCGACTTGGTCGTTCTCATAGGTATGGGTCGCGGTATCGAAACGAATTTAAGAGCCGAATTCAGTATAGATCGCATTAATTTAGGCATGGTCAAGCACGAAGAAGTCGCCCAGTTGTTAAACGGTCCGCTCTACTCGTGCGTCTGCGCTTTCAACGCGGGCGCAAACACAGTGTAGTATCTCATATATATAAGTAGTTTAGTGGTAGCAGTAGTAGTAGTGATATCATAATAGTAACAGCGTTTTGTATTTACTCGTAATCTTCTCCGGTGAAAAACTCCTTGATGTTTTGAAACACCCCTTTCCTCGGTTGCTCCAAATCGATGAGAAAATCTTGCTTCCCGACGATCCTCCTCGCGGCGTTTTCGTACGCGATCCCTGCCAAAGTCAACTTCTTCTTCAACACCAGCGGCTCCCCACGATTCGTACTCACGATCACCTCCGTATCCTCCGGAATCGCGCCTAATAAAGGCACCCCCAACATCTCTTGCACGTCCTTCACGCTCATCATGTCGTTATTTTTAATCATGTCCGCTCTCACGCGATTCACCAACAACCTCACGTCCAAAATCCCATTCGCCTCCAACAACCCAGCCACTCTATCCGCGTCCCTAATGGCGGTAATCTCCGGCGTGGTCACCACGATTGCCTCCTCCGCGTTCGAAATGGCATTGATAAAACCCAAATCGATCCCCGCCGGGCAATCGATGAAAATAAAATCAAAATCCGACTTCTTCAACAAATCCAAAACCGTATTCATGTTATCTCTGGTCACGTTATATCTTTGCCTGTTCTTAGAAATCGGCAGTAAAGCTAAATTTCTCCACCTCTTATCTCGAATCAACGCTTGCTCTAATCGACACTCGCCTTCCAACACTTCCATCGCGGTATACACCACTCGGTTTTCCAATCCGAGCAATAAATCCAAATTTCTTAAACCAATATCAGCATCCACAAGGGCGACGGAATACCCGAGACGCGCCATGGACATGCCGAGATTCGCGGAACTCGTCGTCTTCCCGACGCCGCCTTTTCCGGAAGTCACGACGACCGTTCTCGTCGCGCCGGTCGTTTTTCGTTTGGAGGATGATTCTCCCTCCGCTTCCGCTCTGGTTGTTACTTTTCTCGTTGGTGGTGTTGTTCGTCTTTTTAAAAAAACCGACGATGATGAAAATGATCGTCCGTTATTCTTCCTCCTCGACGAGGAAGAAGAAGAAGAGGACAAAACGTACGACGAGACTCGGTGTTGCTGCGCGATCATTTTCTTAAATGTCTTCGTCTCCACGAGAGATCGTTTTCGAGAGAAAGGAAGAGTGTGCGTATATTGTGGCGTGTGATGATTTCAAAATCCGATGATCAGGATCGAGTCATAAAGAGAGGAAAAAACAGAGGAAATTTTTTGTGTCTGCGCTTTGTGCTTTCGTGAGTTTTTGAGGAACGAATAGAATACTAACGCAATATAAAGAGCTAAATAAATGTGCTATTATTACACGCGTCGGTAGTGCAACCCGGGCGGGTGATTAAACTTACACGTCTCGCCGTATTTGCACTTGCCGGTTTTTACGTAAAACTCGCAGTCGATGGCGTTTGGACGCACCGGGAAGTTTTGCGGCGGGAGGTCCCAATCGTCGTTGTCGTTCTCGTTGTTGTTTTCGGTATTGTTGGTGTTGTTGGTGGTGGTGTTTGATGACGATTTCGATTCCTTCTTCATCTTTTGGTCGTTGGCGAGCTTTTTCAAGTCTTTCCAGGATTCGTTACCTTCTTGGAGTTGTTCTTCGTCGCCGAAATATTTGAGGAAGATTTGGTCGTTGACGATGGGGGTGGATTTTCGCGCAAACTCGTGGACGGCTAAGAGGAGGTTGGGAAATCGAGATGCGAAGTAGGCGTAGAACGCGTCTGGGGGTTCGCCGAGGATGCGCTGGATGCGCGGAGGCAGTTCGCGGAAGTGTGCGGATTTGTTGCGGATGACTCGAAGTAAGTCGCGCAAGGAACGACCGTCGTATTTGCGGTACTTTTCGAGATTTTCGAGCATAGCCGGATCGATTTTCGTGCGCCAATCGGTGTTGGAGATGGCGAATTTAGAAGCTCTCTCCAAAGTTTTGAGAAGGATGCGCTCTCCTGGTTCGCGGTCTTCGAGTTCCATGCGGTCGCTAACGTCGCATAGGAACTGCGTGCGCTTTTCTCGCGACCACCACGCGGGGTGTCTGAGAACCTCTCTCGCGGATGGCCGGTCTTCCGGGTTTGCTTCTAAACATTTTCTCACCAAATCCTTCGCTTCTGGCAGATGGTTCAACGCGGATACGTTGTAATCGCCTCGCAACACGCGCGAATCCCGCTCGAACTTTTCCCCAAACGGGTGTTTACCTTTCGTAAGAACGAAATGGACGACGCAACCGAGCGCAAAAATATCCACGGCACGCGATTGACGGCCGTTGGTAAGACGTTCGGGCGCTTGCCAGCCGGCGGTACCGTCACCGCCACCACCACCGGCACTTCCACCGTTGTTATTGTTCAGTATCGCGCGCGTTTCAAAACTCGTGCCGTCGATCAAGTTCACTTTTTTCGCGACGCCCATATCGGCAAGTTTACCGCGTCCTTTCTCAGTGATGAGAATATTCGAAGGTTTTAAATCGCGATGGACGATACCTTGCGAGTGCAGTTGTTTTAAGCCAGCAGCGACGTCGCGAAGAATTCGAACGCCATCGCTGGTTGGAAAGCCAGACGTGTCCAAGAGAGGTGCGGAGTCGCTCGTTTTTGTCGTTTCCGTCGCGCGCGCTTGTAACGTCGTTTCGCACCGCTCCAACGCAACGTACACGAAATCTTTATCTTCTTCCATGGCAAAACATCGCAAAATGTTCGGGTGCTCATCGCTCGCGATCAACGCGGCGAGCTCTTTCCGAGCGAGTTCGTGGAACTGCGCCAACAAACGCTTCACCGCGACCGATCGACCGTCGAGTTCACCGTCAAACACCACCGTCCCGCAGGAACCGTAACCGAGAACCGTCGGTTTCACGATTAAGCGTCCAACTTTCATGGCACTTCTAGACGACTCTCCATCTTCTGGGAAACCGATTATGCTCCTCGTTTCGTTTGCGTTTTGCGCGTATTCGAGCATCTCTTTTTCGCGTTGTTCTTTCATCTTTCGCTTCATCTTCTTTTTTTGCGAAGGAGTGAGCGCAGTTTGTTGTTGTTCTTGTTGTTCGCCGCCATTCGTATTAGCGTCATCGGCTGATTCGCTGCTCTTCGCTACTTTCTGTCTTTGAAGGAGAAGTTTCAACAAAACAGTTCCACTCGCCGTGACGACAAGCGTACCCGTCATCGCGATGAAAGAAAACTGCCCAAAAGTAACCTTTGAACCGAATGAGGTGTCATTTTCCTCGTCCTTCACCTTTCCGCCGGGTAATAAGCTTTGTTCGATCTTGCCTTTTTCCGCTTGCATTTCGACGATGCTCTTCAGCTCCATCGGCATGCACGCCCAATCGTCTTCGGTTGGATTGTCGCCGACGACGAAGCTCGTCAAAGCGCTCGATTCCCCGTATTTCGGCACGACTAGAGCGCCGCTACTCCCATCGACGACGGGATCACCTACTTCGCCACCTTTTGGTAACGCAAAGTAACCACCCGCGTGTGCTCCTACGGTTACCTCGTTACTGTCGTTGTTTTTGTTGGCGCTACCTTCGTCGCTTTTTCCGCTATCACTAGTTGTTCCTAATATATTCTCGCCTCTTTCGTTGATCACTGAAAGCGGCATCGAAGACGTTCGCGTCGTCCAAACGATATTTCCAGATTCATCCACTCGAGTCAACGCGTTATTCGCCCCAATTCGTAACTTATCACCACTCGAAGTGTCGCTGCCACCTATATATCCCACTCCTTCTCCTCCTCCTCCTCCTCCAACCGGGCGTAAGTCCCCGTGTGTGACGTTCCATCTCACCTTCCCCGTCACCGCATCGATAGATTTCACCGCATAGTCCGTTCTCCCGAGCAACACAATCGTCCTCCCACCGTTCTCTCCGTCCTCTCCGTCCTCGTTCCCTCTCACCGATGATTCATCCTCAAAATCGTCTGTCTCTGGATCAAACGTCCTCACAATCTCCCCGCTCTCCGCGTCCACCGCGAAAACAGTCGTCTTCCTCGTCCCGACAATCACCGCTCCATCGTTCGTCACCGACGGACTCGCTTCGACTAAATCTCTCGTGGTCACCGGAAGGCGAGAAATAGAAAATTTCCTCCCGCCGCTAAAAATATCCGCCGCCGAGGACGACCCCCGAACGCCGCGCCGGGCGACGTACAACGATCCATCCAAACCCGGGAATACGCTGCTACTCGAAGCGCTCCCTTCGATATCCCCGCCTTTACCGTCACCGCTCTCCTCCTCTCCGCCTTCTCCGCTCGCTTTCGCGCTCGACGACGACGACGAGGAAGAAGACGCGTGCACTAACGCGCTCCCGGTTTCGAACGACCACAAAAACTGCCCCGTCTTTGAGTCCACCGCGGATACCGAACCGTCCAGCGTGGCCACGAACAGCCTCTCTTTAGACGAGAAGGAGATTTCTGTCCCTTCTCCTCGTGAATCTTCGTTGTTGTTGTCGTTGTTGTTGTTCGTCGTCGCGCTGCTGCTCTCGTTCGCGACGACGACATCGACGACGCTTAAAAGAAGAAGGAAGAAACAACAGAAGAAAACAGAGAGCATTGACCGCATTCTTCCTCTTCTTTCTCGTAATGCCCGCTTCTTCGTCTTTGACGACAAAGCGTCGTCGCGATGATGAGGTGCCTTCACATCCTCATCATCATCGCGAGAACGGGTCGTCGTCGCTTCCATTCTTCGCTCTCTCTCTCTCAAGAACACGAACAAGAAAACATCTCTCTCTCTCTCTCTCTTTTCGAGATGATAAAAACAAGTCTCGATTAAAGAGCCGCTTTTCGGAAGAGTTTATTATATAAACGCGTGTGCGAAGAAATGAAGCAATGTAGAATTGAATTGGATTGTCAATTAATACTTTTCTACGAAAGAGAGGATTCGGAGTGCTCGAAAGCTTTTAAAATCTCACGCAAACGTTTCAAAGCGCCGGCGAGCATTTTGAACTCTTTTCTTCGTCTTCTCTCTTTTCTCGCACTCCGATTGTGTAATGTATTCGAGGAGGAGAGAGAGGAGGTAGAGGAGGCGTTTAAGAACGCGACTCTTTCGCCGAGCACGCGCGAACATCTTCGCAACCGTTCCTCTCGGTCGCCGCGGCGGAGCGCGGCGAGGACTCGAGCGCCTCGTCGGGCGAGCGAGAGGAGAGCGGCGGAACCGAGCAAAGCGGATTCCGCGTCGAAACTGTTTTCGATGCTCTCGATGAGCACGTCGAGAGATTTCGTTTTCGCGCAGAAGTGCGCTTTGGCGACGTCGCCGGCGAAGGAGAGGTTGTGGAAGAGAAGGAGGAGTTTGCGTTTGGTGAGGAGGAAGGAGGAGGGCGTTGCTTCATCTTCGTCTTTTTCGTCGTCGTCGGCGTCGTCGATTTCATTCTCGTCGTGAACGGTTTCGTCGAAAATATTGTCCGCGTGTTCGTAACAATCCACGAGTAGGCCGATTATGTTGATTTTACACGAACGCAAGAGGAGTTTCGCGCCGTCCTCGTCGGATCCGGAGAGGACGCACAGCGCGTCGATGGCCGCGTCGCACTCGATTTTCAAATCGACCCGCGAACGGTTCTTCGTGCTCGCTGTTCCCGATATGGAGAAACGAGCAATCATTTCGCAACACTTTTCGATGAACACGGAGCGAGATAATTGCGCTCGAGTCAGCGAGAACGTGGAAAGCGAGGAGAGAAGCTTCACGCCGCGCGCCATTGTAATCGAAGGAATGAACTTTTCTTCGGCAAAACTCAACGGGTCGCGAAGTCGGGTCGTTTTCTCCTTTTCGCGAAACAGAAAAGAAACGAGGCGGTTGAATATGGACGTTTCGCCGCTGTTCTTCGATGCAGTACATATGCATCGCTTAAACTCGTCCGACTCGAGGATGAAATTGGTTACCGCGGCGAGATAGGCGTCGCGAAGTTCAATTTTGACCCGATTCGAGAGCGTCAGCGCGGAGTCGGTGGATCGACCAGGAGTAAAAAGAAGCGAGAAGAGCTTCTCAAAGACCAAAACGCCGTTGTATTTCAGCAACGTTGCGTTTTTTACCATCGCAGCTGCTTCTCGAATTTTTATCGAGGACGCGTGCTCTTCTTCTAACGCTTCTTCTCCTTCGTTGTCGTTTTCTTCATCAAACGTTGCAGCCGAGAAGCTCGCGTGCTGCAAAACGCGCAAGCATAACGCGATACCACCTGCGTCGATATTTTCGCTCAGCACTCTCTTCAAGACGAGTTCGAGAGAACCAGAACGAATCATTTCAAACTTTGCACTCGCGCAGTGGGCGAGTACGTTTTGAAACGCAGACGCGACGGTTACATACAAATCATTCTCTTTCACATAGTCAACGTCGATACCTCCACGAGTAATGCGAGGTGTAAAAGCTCTCGAAAGAACGCGAGATAAACGAGCACCGATCGGTAGATGCGCGCCTTCGTTCGAAGCATTTGCTGCAGTCTCTTCGTGGCCATCGTTTTCAATGTCGATGAGCGGCGGTGTTTTCGGTGGCATTTCATCGGCACCGTCGTCTTCATCCTCGGGATCAAACGTCAACGCATCTCTGCTCGCTCGTTCGCAACTAAACATCGTCGCAATCAACGCAAAAAGACCTTGCGACGACGATGAAACGGTAGACGTAGTCACGAGCGACATTTCGAGCAATGCACAAGTCGCCTCGCACAACTCTCCTCGCGCGTTCTCCTCTCCCAGATTATTTGTCTTCACGCCGTCATCAGCCGCCGCCGATAAACTGTTGTTGTACTCTCCGTCGAGCATGGCAGCGATGGCTAACGCTGCCGACGACGCTGCCCTGAGCTCGCCAGCAGAAAGTTTCGCACGCGCGCCTCTCGACTGTGCAGATTTCAAAACATCAAACAACGCGTAGAAAAGAGGACTGTTCGGTCGCGCTTTCAACGCGTAATCGCTATCGTAATCGTCCGCGTTCAAACGCTCACCGACGATGAATAAACCGAGTAATTTTGACATGTTTGCAGACGCTGCACATCTGTGCATATGCACCTCACCTTCCGTCGCGGCTTTCTTCTTCCTCGGCCGAAGCCAATTCTTCAAGCACATGTTGAATTCTGAAAACGACTCCTTCGCGGTGACGACGTCGACGCGCGCGCACGCAACCATGGCGCTCGAAACGCCTCTCGCGACGAGGGCATCTGTGCCTACGGGTTCCTCGAGGATTCGAGCGAACGTAATCCAAAGTTTGCGTCGCGAGAGTAAAGAAATAATCGAGACGCGACCGCCGTTGTGATTAGAACCTGGATCTAAGCTAGGCACCTCGGCGTCGAACAGCGACGTTTCATCTTTCGCCACGCTCGATAGAATCTGCGCGACGCACACGGCGGCGCGATAACGGGCTATAGATGCGTTACTCTTATCTATGGCAAGCAAGCTCGCGCAATCGAACCAGGTTGATGCGAATACAATTTCTCGGACGCGCTGACACGAAGCGATGGCTTTGGCTGCATTTTGACTGTCGTCGAGAAACGCCGCCGATAACATGGCGACCAGATCAAAAATCAGAGCTGCGCATCGTGGCGCTTTGGAGGATGCTACTGAATCCGCCGAACTTGTTCGCGCTACGAGACTGAGCAAGATGTTTGAAGTGTTTTCAAAGTTCGCGTCAAATTTTTCCGCCCATATTGAAGGCGAGGACGCGTTCTCACACACCTCGATGACTGCGAGAAGTGAGGATTCCAACAACGATTCTCCACCGCACGCGTCGTCGAAAGTACTACTCGATCGAGATTTATCGAAGTGAGTCACAATACTCGTCGCCGTGCGTTCAACGACGCGCAACAATTCTGGAAGACACGACTCGCAAAGCGCATCGGTGTGTAGCATCTTTCGTTTACTCGTTCGTTTCGTCATCGCTGCCAACGCATAGATGGAATCGCAGCATGCGACCAACGAGCCGTATTCGACGCTTCTCTTTGGATTTTTTAAGGCGTCTGATAAGGTCATCGCAAACTCGTCGGACTTTGCAAACACGTCGACGGCATTTAAAGATGCGTTCGATGAAACGCGCAGAAGCGCTTCTAAACAATCGCAAACATCTCTCAAAACTTCTTGAAACGTTAATCTTCGAACACCGCTGGCGTCGCCGCTTCTCTCGAGCTCTCTTTCGATCGCTATGGGATGCTTCAACCAGACCGGACGCGAATCCTCGACAGCAGTATTTTTACTGACGATGTTTGGATCCACGTTCTCGCCCATTTCGTTGTGGTCGTATGCACGAGACTTTTTCGTATCCAGAAGTCCTCGGCGACACGCGTGCGCGCCTACTTTTGCAACGGCGTACGCTAGAAATCGAATCGCGTGCTCTTTCTCCTCGACATCTGCTCCCGAAATAGAACTGCTACTCAAACATCCACACAAAAGCCTCAACATGCGCGACCAGAGCGCGGTATCTTTCACTGTTTTCGGTTTGACCAGTAAAAATCGCTCCCAAATGCCAGCTATGCTTTGTCGAGTACTCGCGAGTGATTTGAGCAAACAATCGCCTCCGCCGAGCGCTCGCATGATAAACATGGCGTCCAGCAAACAGTGCGCGTCTTCGTGCGAATCCGATTGGTCGAGTCTTTCCACGCAGCTCTCGATTAACGCGTCGTTGACGCGCAAAATAGCGCCTTCCTCTTCCTCGTCGGCGTCTTCGTAGATGTCATCTATGGTGTTGAACTTCTTCTTTGATTTTCCAACAACAACGCTGAAGCCTTTCGCGAATCTGGCGAGTTTCTCAGACGTAATGAAACACAAGGCGTTCGCGCCAGAGTCGCCGACTGACCTCGCCCCAGAGACGTTCCACGCGCGTAAATATCCTTTCAAACGAACGAGTGAAGACGGATGCGCGCCATTCGTGTTCGCATCTATACTAGCGAGCTCCAAAACATCGCACTCGAGAAAACATCGTTCAAAGAGTTCACACGTTTCGCCGCATAATGACGGATATCTCGCCAAAGCGATGAACGCTTCCGCAATGGCGTGCGCAATCGGCAACGCGTGCACGGAATGATAATAATACATTTTTTCATCTCCGTCGAGCATAACTTCGTTACCATCTCGCCCCGCGTGATGTTCGCCTCCTTGAGAGAAGATGACTTCCCGCCGACGGGTGGACACGGCGTAATCGAAACGTACGTCGTCGTCGTCGTCGTAGATCTCTATCGCGGTGGCGCTAAGACCAAGACCATCGCTTCTATTCTCGTACAACTCAGACTTCAACCCCAACGCCACGTCTGCTAAGAACAGCAACGCCTCTCGCTTTAAAGAAACCACCGAACGGTCCAAGTTTAAGAAATCTTCCGCTCCTACATCATCGCCTGCCGCGCTATTACTATTACTATTCGAAGACGATACTAAAATATCACACGCCGATCTCACAATTCCACCCTCTGGATTTGCCAGCGCGAACGCTTGCACGCCCCAATCGTTCAAAATGTTCTCCCTTAAAGCTCTCAAAACGCCCACTAAAACGTCCACGTTTGTCGTAGTCTTCAGAGTCCGTTCGTATTGCGTCAAGTGTTTCCGTAAAATGTCGTATTCGTTCTTCTTTTCCTCGTTGGCGTCGATACGCCGTCGTCTTACTCGTCTTCGTGACACCAGCTTCCTCCCAAACGACCCGTCCGAGCTCACGCACTTCACCATCCTCGGAACTTCCGGAATTCTATTCACAGTCACCGTCTGCTCGCTCCTCGTCGACGTTCTCAACTCCTCGTTCTCGTATCTTTTCAACCGTCTCCGAATCTCCTCCTCTTTCGCGTTGAAACTTTCCCTCGAACTCGCCGCTGCGGCTTCGCGCCGCGACGACGACGACGGATCCTCGTCTTCATCCTCGCCGCCACTAAAATCATCATTCCCAAGCGATTGCATAACCATCGCTCTCCGTTTCGCTTTAAAATATGCATCAATCTCCTCGCTCATCCATTCTTTCCCTTCGATGAGTTTGCAATCCGCCGCTATCCTTCGCAACGTCGCTTCGCCTTTGATCTTTCTCATGGTTCTTTGGAAAATTTTCAACTCTCTTTTCGTCGATTTTCGAACGACTGTCGTTAAAATCGCCACCACTGGACTCCTTTTAAAACTATTACTATTACTCCTCTTGTCGTCCTCGTCGAAACCATCATCAACCTCTCCACCACCACCACCGCTAAATTGTTTTCCTTCTTCAGAATCTTCGAGAAGAAGCGCGTGATTCGTAATCAGAATCTCCAGTAACGCGTCGTTCGCAGTCACTTCCAACAGAGGAACCAAATTGAATTTCACTTTAAAATGTAACGACTGCAACGCGCGTAAACGAATGGACGAAAGGTCGTGCGTCAATTTTGTGGTCGTTCGGGAGATAAACGATGATGATTCTTCTTCATCATCTGGTCTGTCTTCGTCGTGGTGTTCTCGAGGAGGAGGAAAAGCTTCAGCTTCGAACACCACCATCTCTGAGAGTTGTGTCTGCGCTTGGAAAAAAATGAAGAAAATTTGAAAAAATTGAGACAAAAACTCATCAAAAACTTCTAATAAACAACAACACTTCTTCTATCTGCTCTAGTATACTAAACGAAGTACGCTTCTCTAAACGGCACGCTGGCGACGATTATGGGCACCAGAAACCCAACGATAAATCTAAAAAGTACCCTCCTCAAAGTGGACTGTAAAATCTCCCGACCGAGGCGATCGGCGGATTCGTTCGCGAGGAAAACGATAGCAACATACGTCGTCCACAAAAAGAGAAACGCAAACTCGTCGCCTCGTAAATATCGGACGAATTTGCGACCAAGGTACCCTCCGCCGACGCCGAGAGTTAACGCTATGGAGGAAAGCGGGGAGACGGTGGAGTTTGTGCCGGAGAGGAGACCGAATTTGACGACTATTTTGGAACAGTATAAACTCGCGACCGAGGTGATGGCGGCTTTGGCGAACGTTTTGGAGACGCACCACAGTTTTTCCAAGCGGTTGATAAATGTGGCGAAAAAATACGCCAGGTTCGAAGGAATCAACGAGAACGAAGAAGACGACGACGACGACGACGAGTAACAAATCTCGCTCTCGTTCAACCACGCGTCTCGAATGACGTTCCACCCGAAATAAACGAGCGCTCCGCAAACGACGACCAATCCCGTCCTCAACGCGTCCGCCACGTCCTCCCTAAACACCTTCTCCCTGTTCAGTTTCATCTTAAACTCCAAACTCTCCCTCTTCATATCGTTCGTCGTTTTCATCGTCTCGTTCGATTCTTTCTTCAAATCCAAACCGGCTAATTTCGCTTCCAACTGTTTTCGCTCCACCGATAACCGCGCCTCGCGCAACGCGTTGCTCTTCTCTTTGCTCAAAACGTCTCTCATTTTTACCGAAAGCTCCAGGACGCGCAACTCGTCCTCGGTCATGTTTTGTATGCTTTCCACTGAGAGTGTTTTCGTCGTCGTTTTCTCTTCTTCTTCTTTAACTTCTTCTTCTTTTTCTTCTTCTCGTTCTGATAAAACCGGTGGCTTCGCCTCTACAACAACCCCTCCTCCTCCTCCTCGAAAAACGTGTTCAAAACCAGCCAGAGCGAACACGCACATCACGCACAAAAACAGAACACCCGCCACATTCAAAATCCATTTCGTGTTATCATCCTTCTCAAAGAACAGCGAGGAGAGATACCGACCGGCGTCGGTGCGTTTCAGAAAGACATCCATTCCTCCATTTCCTTCACGGTCGTGTTGTTTTTGAAGATTCAAGCGCTCGCGAGCGGCTTGGAAACCTCTCGGAGAAGAAGAAGAAGAAACAGACGAAGAAGACGAGGACATGTTCTCTCTCTTCTTTTACTAAACCCTTTTCCTTCTCTCTCTCGCTCTCGCTCTCTCTCTCTGAACGACGCGTTCTTCCTCTTCTCGTTCTGACGAGATTTTCTTCCCGAAGAAAAGAAGGAGAAAAATGTTTAGGGTGTCCAACCCTAATTCCACGTCACCCATTTATCCATTAATCTTTCGCGCAACTCTTTACTCTTTGACGCGCGCGCGCTGATACTCTCTCTCTCTCTCACATCATCATCGAGCGATTGAACAACAACAACAACTCCTTCATCAAAACGAGGCCTTCTTCTTTGAATCACAAAAAGTAAAATGTTTTCCATCACCAGTAGTTCTCCCGCGACTTTACTCAATCACGCCTTGTCCTCGAGCAGTGCGAGATTACGACGAAGCGCGAAAGCGTCGTCGTCGACATCGACGACGGCAACGACGACCCAAGCGATGACGACCACCCAACAAAAAGACAACACCACCATCGAATACCAACGCACGAAAGCGAAAGAAATGGTGAAATACTTCAAAGAGCAACAATATCAACAACTCGTGGAAGACTCGACCGTGTTCGGGTTCACCAAGAAGAATGAAATCAACAACGGAAGATGGACCATGTTTGGCTTGCTCGTCGGGATGATGACGGAATACGCCACCGGGGTGGATTTTATCGACCAGATTAAACTCTTGGTGAACGTGCTAGGCATCGCAGATTTGGATTAATTATATGCTCTGTTTACGAGCATTACGTCGCGTTCTTCGTGTCGTTCTTCTTGATTCGGTGTTGGTGATGGTGTTTCGATGACGCATCCGTCGTCCGCGCGCAGACGAGAAGAGCGAAGCGAAAGCTTTGAGACGACGAAGACGACGCGAGAAGAGGAAGCGCAAAACGCAATCACATAGCAGCAAAGTAATAATTCAAATCAAAAAAACAAACAACATTTCGCGTATTATTACGATACGAACCTTTTGGAACCTGTACGCTCTGAATACTTTCTTTCGCTTTCCATGTTCGTCTCGTGCGAACTCACAAGCTCTCTCTCTCTGAGCGGGGAAGGATGCAACGCTCCCATGCGCTTCACATTTTCTACGCACACAAAACCCTTTCCTCTCGCTTTTCGAAGACGACGCATCATGTGGTCGCCACGTGAAAGCGACGGCGAGCGAGGACGTTTCGACGCAGCAGAGAGGGAGTTATGGGAGTTATGGGACCATCGAAAACGCTGTCGAGCGCAATTTCGAACCGAACGATTTTTCGTGAAAATGAGTCTGTTGTTCGTCGGCGTTCTGTGCGCGCTTTGCTTCAATGATGCGCCCGTTGCTCAAAATATCGACTCCGTTTCCTCCTCCTCCTCCTCCGTGTTGGAACCGTCTTTGTCTTTTTCCAAAGGAGGGCGGGTTTTGCTCGGAGAAAAGGAGGAGGAAAACGAACGCGATGATGTGTTGGTGTTGCCGTCAAAAGAAGACGAAGAAGAAAAAGAAGCGAATTTTTACTGCACTTCACTCGCCATCGAGCGGAGCGCGGACAAGTGCACGCACGTGCAAAAATACGAATGCAACGCGGACACGGAGTCGATGATTGCGAATTATCTGTATTTTCATCACTGCACGATGAAAGAGTACCAGAGTTTGTCCGTGTTTACGTTAATCGGGGTCGTGATCCTTTCCTTTTACGTTTTAGGAGACACGGCGGAGGAATTTTTCTGCCCGGTGGTTCGCAGAGTCGCCAAGGTTTTACAGTTGTCGCCGAATACCGCCGGGGTGACTTTGCTGGCGTTAGGAAACGGAGCGCCGGATGTGTTTGCGTCTTTGGCGGCGTTTTCGAGCGGAGATGGAGGGAGTGGGGAGATTGGTGCTGGGATGATTGGCGCAATCGTTAGCGCGGGGATGTTTGTGAGCGGCGGGGTGGTTGGCGCCGTGGCGGTGGTTGCCGCGCCGTTTGAAGTACCGCGAGGCGCGTTTTTAAGAGACGCGTGGTTTTATTTCTTCGGCGCGGTTTTGGTGTGTTACGTAGTTACGAGTGGAGAGGTTTACCCGAGACACGCGATTGGTTTTATTTTGTATTATTTAGCGTTTGTGTGTTTGGTGATTGTGTCGGACGTGAGAGAGAGAAGGAAAAGACTGACTCGAGACGGAGGAGGAGAGTCGATGAGCGACGTGGTAGGGAGTAGTCATAGCGGTTTGGAGGAGAAGGAACAAAATTTAGTAGGGTTGGACGGGGAGAAGGGTGTCGTCGATTGGATGGATGAACCGCCGGCGCACGAAGTGCTCGGAGAAAACATCGTCAGATGGTGTCAAGCGCACGGGAGAACAAAGTACGGTTTGTTTAAAGCGCTCGTGCACGCGCCGTTAGACGTATGCAGACGAATGACGATTCCGTCCGCGGAACCAGACCGTTGGAATAGATTTTACGCGTTGTCTTCTGTCGCGCTCGGGCCTTTGTTGTTGCTGCATCAGGTCAAAGACGTCGTGGGCGCGCAGACGTTGATTGGGAACGATTTCGTTGGTTTTTTACCGCTTTGGATGTGCGTTTTGATACCGTCGACGTTGGTCGGATGCGCGGTTTTTGTCGCATCCAATCACTCGCACCAACCTGAATATTGGCCGTTAGCACTCGCGTTGGCTTTTGGGACGTCCATCGTTTGGATTTCCTTAGCGGCGACGGAGTTGCTGGAGTGTTTGACCGTACTCGGACACATTTCTGGGATATCGCCGGCTGTTTTAGGGGTGACTGTTTTAGCGTGGGGGAACTCCGTCGGTGATTTAGTCGCCGACGTTGTCATAGCAAAAAGTGGCCAACCAACTATGGCGGTTGCGGCGTGTTATTCGGGTCCAATGTTCAACATGTGCGTCGGTTTGGGTTTGGCGTTTGCGTTGCAAGCCATCGAACTTTCCCCTGCACCGTTGACGCTACTGACGCACGCAAACATACCGATTAGTTTCATGTTTTTATTCGCAAGTTTGCTTTTAAGCTTGACGTATGTTCCAGCGAAACGGTTCCGGGTGACTAAACCTTTCGGCGTGACGTTGATTTTGTTATACGCGTTGTCGAATATGATTATGATTGGCATCGAAGTTGGCAACAATTTATAGTTTGATGAAAGCGATCTACTTTTTATTATGCGACGTAGCTATCTTAGGTACTTAGTTTCTAGCCTAATTATGATCTAATCCAATCTGATCTAATCTACCGTTTGTATGCGTTCTAACGATGTCGCGCCGCCGGCTAATATGCGCGTAGATCGATCGACGCGCAATCCCGTGACGCTTACCAATTTTGCGTTATTTCTCACGTCAATTTCCACGGTCGTTTCCACGCTAGCCGCGCGTTGTTGTCCTGTGTTCACTCGGATATCCTTTAAAGACCGACAATTTCTCGCTCTTAGCAATTTCAACTTCGCCGTATTCAAGAGAATGCACTGAATTTGTTTACATCCACTCATTTCTACGGAAACCAAAGACGTGCTCGGTATGCGAACTTCTCGCAAATTCTCGCTGTGTAATCCCTCGCATCGGTAGTGCTCGAGATTTACAGCCGAACGTAACAAATTCAAATGTCTCCTCTCGATAAGTGCGTCGCATTGGTTCATGGAGAGCTTCCGCAAACTTTCAATTTTATCTTCAATAAAATTGAATCCATCGTAAAAGAAATCGTCCGCCACGTTGTGTGGATCCGGGAGGCGAGAGCTAGAATAGAATACATTCCTCAACTTTTTGCATATGTCGAGAGACAGCGTGTGCAACGATGGCAGCTTCACCAATACAAGAGTGTGTAATTTTTTGCAATTCACGAGATTCAACACCTCCAGATTCGGTAAATCTCTGAGATACACTGATTGTAAACGCATGGATACACTCAAGTTCAACTCTTTCAACTTATTGAAGTTTGCGAAAGGATTAAACGGCATGCTCGGTTGTAAGCGGAAATGCAACGTCGCGCTGCCTGACACGTTCAAATGCTCAAGCGAGCAGCTGATACCTGTATGTCCAATTGAACTACCGTATTTGTGATAAAAATCGCGACGACACCCATACAAACCAATGCTCTTCTCGTCGTCTGGCTCATAGATATTTAATCGCTGGTTTCTCGACGCGTCCAATCGCTTCAGATTTGGAAACTCGCAAAGGTAAAAGAACACCTCTAAATGATGCTCTAATCCACAATTTGAAACGTTCAACTCTAAAAACACTTTACCTGCCGGCATGGTTAATGAAGGCGAAGCAAAGATAGTGTATACACGCTCGGCAAACGATACACCAGCGAATTCTCGCCATTTAAATAGATCCATCCCAACCCCGTCACTAATACACTGATGTACCCATCCCAGGCCAAAACCGATACCAGTGTCCATTCGTTTGATATTATTCCCAGAAAAATCAAACGAATGGACATTAATCGAACTTTGATACATTATTCGCATAAAGTCAGTATAGTCCAATTCGCTGTTCGTAAATCCCAATCGAGTAACTTTCTCGTTCAAATGAGTGAAGGCAAGTACTTCTTCAATCATTTTACGCTTTACTTGTCTATTGAAGTGTGGATCCAAAGCACGACATCCTCGATGGTGCGTCAATTTATCGACGCTCACGCCGGTCACGTTTGAATAAGGCTGCAAAATATGCTTCACCTCCTCCCCTCCGCTCACATCACACGGCCGTATCTTAAAATTCCCAGTCGCCCGCTTCTTATGATCTCTCACGTCATCCCTGAGTTCCTTACACGTGCACGCAATCGCCGCCGCCGCCCTCGCGCCTGCTTTTTTCAAGACGATATCTCGCACGTGTACCGGAATATCGACCAACGGCGACGGCGACGCTCCATCATAACTCGCGGTACTACTCTCCCTCTCGCTTCTCCGCGAATCGAGAGCGAAGGATCGATCCGAAAAAAGCGTAAAACCCATACCAACGGCCAAATTCTGAAACTCTTTTTTCCTCCTCTCGAACCGCTCTCGTTTGTCCTGGTGTCTAAATTCCTTGAAAACGTGTTCTCGAAGGTCCGCGAGCAAGGCTTTATTCTCGTTATCATCATCGCGCTTTTCGTTTATGAAAAATGTCGTGACTATCCACGCGTCGAACTGCGCCCGTTCGCCGTCTTCTTCTTTTTCTTCTTCTTTGTTTCGAAACTGAATCCCGCCTCGCATTTTATTCTTCGTCTTCCCGTTTCCGTTTTCCCCAAAGCGCAAAAGAGGTTTCGTCGTTGTTGGTTCGGATGCTTTTCGAGGATTGTTGTTCTTTTTCGACGGGAATTTAAAGCCGTCCGGGTCTCTGTCGTCCAAATCCATTCGAGCGAACAGTTTGCGAGGCATCTTTTGTGTCCTTTTAGTGTGCGAAAGAGTTATTCTATCGTGTGTATAGAGCGAACATTTTTTGTCGTGTGTTTTTTGTTTTCCTTAAAATTCGAGAAATTGAAAAATTTACATATAACACGAATACACATATTGCGAACACTTCTTCTTTCTCTTCTTCTTTCTCTTCTTCAAAAACCCGTGCTCGGCGTGCGACGAACGAGAGATGATTTTCGCGGGACGGGGAATTGGTATGTCGACGTCGTCGTCTCCTTTCCGAAGGTGGTGGTGGTTTCTTTGTTTTGTTCGCGCTCGCTCGTCTCGGGCGACGGAGGCGGAGCCAGCGGTCTGTCCTCGTCGGTAGGTTCGGCAACGGGCACGCCTTCCTTGTTCGCCTGGCGGTATGTTTCACTTCTCGAAGACGGTTGTTCGTCGACGTGCTGATCGCGAGCTTCTGGGAGGATCATGTTCACGCGGCGCATTTTAGCGGAAGAGGAACAAAATCGGTTGAAAATGCCGATAGCGGTGAAGAAAGCGACGAAGAGCGCGGAGAAGGCGATGAGGAGTTTCTTCGCGCGTTCGTTGAGGACACGGGAAGGTTTCGAGGCGGTTTGTTGTTGCTGCTGAGTATTGTTTGAAGATGTCGGCGGATATACGATTCTGTCTTTGAGTCGTCCCGCGTTTGAAAACTCGTCGCCGCCCATTTCTTGAACTTGGTCGTCGGTGTTCCAGATGTTGGAAGCTCTGAACGCCTCGAGAAGTTGTTGCGCTCGACGAAGAGTTTCGGATTCGCGGTCGTCGTCGTCGCCAGTATTCTTCTCGGCGGCGTCTGCGAGGACTTGCGTGAAGATACTGCGAGAGGAGGACATGATACCGATGACGCGGTCGTATAACGCCATGACTTCGTCGGTATTCGCAGATGTCGAGTTTCTTCCGGCGTTGAGGAACAAAATGTCAGAGCCGAAACGCACGGCAGAGTCCATGGCGTCTTGTATCGCGGTGCGCACCATCACATCCAAAGGATTTTTTTCCGCAGTACTTGTAGTAGCATTCATCGACGACCGTAAAGACGCGGAGAAAAAACTCAAAAATACTTCTCTCAGTGGCGGCGCAAAATTGGACTCGAACGATACCGAGGTACTTTCGCTATCGCTTTGGGACGTCAAAATGGCATCTTCAATGATTTTTTCGCCTAACAATCGCACCTCTTCGCTGGTAAAGTTACCAGGCTCGCTCAGCGTCAAATTGAACTTTTCGGCGGCTCTTTGCAATCGCCTCGATATCTCCGCCCGAATCTCATCCGACAAAGGTAACGATGAAGTGTCGATTCCCGAAAGCGACTGCACGATATTAGGATCACCGCTATTCGAAAAAGAAGACGTCGTCTGGATAGCTTCAATCAAAGACCTCAACGCGTCTCTCGGTTCAACCGCGTTCAAATTATCAATCAAACGATTCGCAAACGTCCCGTCGCCGAGAACCGCGCCTTCTCCGGCGCCGCCGGACTGAATGACGTCTTGCAACATCCTCGTTAAGAAGGTCTCTCTTCCGCTAAAGAATCCATCTTCACCTCCCGCTTGCGCGAACGATTCCATCAAGTTCCCGTCGCCAAAACTCCCACTCGCGACGCTTTGCATCAACCGGCTCAAAAACGCGTCTCGACCGGCGTCGAGTTCAGTATTTTCACCACTCGTCTCCGTCTCACCACTCAACCGTCCAATCCTCTCGTACGCTTCTTTCAAAACCGCCCACGACTCCTCGTTCCCTTCTCCGAAATTCTCTCCGAACGCTCTCACGATGTTCCAAATTTGGTTCTCCTCGCTACCATCCGCCGCCGTTTGCAACATCTCTCGTAAAAAATCAAACGCCGGAGATACTTCCCGCTGCTGCTGCTGCTGCGCAGTATTTTCCACCTCTTGTCCGTAAACGCGTCCAAAACTATCAGACGAGAACAGAAAAAGAAGACAAAAAAAAACGCAATTAAGATGTCGAAAGAACTGCCAGCGCTTCCAGTGCAAGAAAGAATAACAACAGCCTTTTCTCATCGTCGTTGTCCTCGTTTCCGTCGTCGTTTCAGCGTTCGTCGTCGTCATTCTGTCAGTCAGTCGTCAGTCGTTTGAGCGCGTATTTTGTGGTCAAAAAGAGACCCAGTCTCGAAATAATAAAAACGAGCGTTTCTCGTAAATGTGAGAGAGTTTTTGCCTTTCGGAAAAAAATAGGGTTTAAAACCCTAAATTTGATTTTGCGTCGATTGGAAGACACACGCGAGAAAGACGTTTGCGCGCTCATTATTATTAGCAGCGGAAGAAGCAGAAAGAGAGAGAATAAGAGAGAAAGTATTCCTCTCTCTCTTATAGCATTTCTTCTTCAAAATCATGGGCGTGGCGGAAAAGCGCCGGTTGAAGAAGAAGCTCGCGAAGGAGAAGAAGAAGAAGAATGAAAATTCTTCGTTGGCGGCTTTGACGAAGACGACGACGACGACAGAGAAGAAAAAGAAGAGCAGGAAAGGAACGCCGACGGTGGAGGTGGAGTACGTGGCGGCGCCGTTGGAGACGATCTTAGATGCGGACGTCTCGGATGAGATGCGGAGAGTGTTCGAGGCGTTCGTGGAGAAACCGGCGAACGACGGGGAGAAGACGTTGGAAAACGATCGAATCCATCGCGAGGAAAAGAAGAAGACGTTAAAGAAGAAGACAAAGAAGAAGAAGACAAAGAACGGCAACGACGACGAGAAAGAAGTTGACGATGAGTTCTCCTCGTCTTCCGATGATGCGGATTCAGACGACGACGACGAGAAAAACAACCCCGAGGACGGATTAACCCGAAAGCAACGAAAAGAGATGAAAAAGTTACAAATAGCGGACTTGAAACGAGTGTGCGAGAAACCGGAGGTGGTGGAAATATGGGACACGACGGCGCAAGATCCGGAATTTCTGGTGTACCTTAAAGCGAGCAGAAACGCGGTGCCAGTACCGAGACATTGGAGTCAAAAGAGAGCGTTTTTAGCCGGGAAGAGAGGGATAGAGAAGCCGCCGTTTAAGTTGCCGGCGTTTATCGAGGCGACCGGGATTGCGAAGTTACGAGACTCGTACGCGGAGAGAGAGGAGCAGAAATCGTTGAAATCGAAAGTGAAAGACACGAAAACTGCGAAATTAGGTCGGATAGACATCGACTATCAAGTCATGCACGATGCGTTCTTTAAATTTCAAACGAAACCGAAGATGACGAAGATGGGAGACTTGTATTTCGAAGGCAAAGAGTACGAGATTTCGTTAGGCGATAGGAAACCGGGCAACTTGTCGGACGAGTTAAAAGCGGCTTTAGGGATTGACGGGAACAACGGGCCTCCCCCGTGGTTGATTAATATGCAACGGTATGGGCCACCGCCGGCGTACCCAAAGCTACCGATTCCTGGGTTATCGGCGCCGATTCCGGAAGGAGCGCAGTTTGGATACCACCCCGGAGGATGGGGTAAACCGCCCGTGGACGAGTACGGGAGAGCTTTGTACGGCGACGTGTTTGGTATAAACGCGGCGAAGCAGACGGGTAGGACGAAATACGACGAACCAGTCATGAAAGGTGATCACTTTTTTGGCGAGTTGGGATCAGACGACGAGGAGAGCGAATCCGAGGAAGAATCCGAGGACGAGGAAGAAGCGGAAGAGGAAGAAGTAGAAGAGGAAGAAGAAGTAGCAGTAGAAGAAGAAGAAGAGGAAGAAGAGGAAGAGGAAGCGGATGAACCAGAATCGATCGACTTGCGCAAACGCTCGTCCAAAACCACCACAACCGCGACTGGCGAGGACGAACCGAAAGAACTCTACAAAGTCCTCGGCGAAAAAGAGGCCAAAATCGGCACCGCGCTCATGGGTTCCGAACGCATCTACGACGTCTCCGGAGCGGCATCAGCGTCAAAGAAAACCATCGGTTCCGGCGTCGACGTCGCCATCGCCCCGGAGGACCTCGAACACCTCGACGAAGAAGGTTTGCGCAAAGTCTTCGAAAAGCAAAAAGAAAAAGACGTCTCCGCGCGCCGAGGCGAAGACTTCTCCGACATGGTCAAAGACCACGCTCGGCAACAGAAACGGAAAAACTCGGATGTCGACGCCTCGAACGGAAGTGGTAAAAAAAGTAGCAGCAAAAAGTTCAAGTTTTAATACTACTAATTATATAATAGTTAATTTAAAGATGTCTCGTTTACTCAATGCACATGGTTGCGTGGCGACGTTAAGTCATTCCTCATACTGGGAGCCAAGTTAAGGTTTCTTTTAAAACGGGTTATTAATTTTCACAATTTGGCACGCGCTTTTTGTACACAACACCAACAATCATGCACTGTGCGACGACGACGACGACGGCGCATTGTCATCATCATCTGTCGTACCGTTCCCATCATTCCGCTGCCCAGGTACTTTCCTCCTTCGCGTCTTCTTCATCATCTTCTTCCTCGTCGTCGTCATCAAAGTCAAAGCCGCCGACCAAATGTTTCCCGAACTGCTCCTCGAAAGCAGCGCTAAGTTCTGGCCGCAGCACAAGCACAGGCGCGAAGCGAAACGACAAGAGGTCGAGAAGGAGCATTTCCTCCTCCTCGTTACGCGCAGGGGTCGGTGAAGAGCAAAAGAACGACAAAAACAACAACAACGACATAGAAGATAAATACAACGAAGCCATGAAAGCGTATTCAGCCTCTCCGTTTGAATATCAACACGAGAAAGGCTTGTATTACCACCAGATCACGGATTCGATATTAGTCGGGACGCAACCGTGGGAGAAAGGGTCGATTATATATCTGAAAGAGAAGGAAAACGTGACGGTGTTGTTTAACACGCAAGAAGACGGGAACTTTGAGTATTGGAAGGTGAACATTGGCGAGCGCGAGGAGGAAGCGAAGAAGGCGGGCGTGCGATTGCATCGACAACCGATCGTCGATTTTAGCTTCGATTCGCTGAGAGAGCAGTTACCGGAAGCGGCGAGTGAGTTCGACCGATTGATGAATCAGTCGGATACGGAGGTGATTTATTGTCACTGCACGGCTGGGATGGGGAGGAGTCCGGCGGTGGTGATTGCGTATTTGTATTGGACGGACGATAGATTTGAGAGTTTAGATGCGGCGTATGAGTTTTTGACCAGTAAAAGGCCGTGTGGTCCTAAGAAGGAGGCGATTCGACAAGCGACGGTGGATATTCTGGAATCGGAAGGAGATTCGTTGCCCACGAGTGATGGAAAAATGAAAGTGGACGCGGGGAGGTATTACGGGGACGATAGTAAGAAGTTGAAAGAGGAAAATTTGGACTCGAGAGGGACGACGTTGACGAAAGCGCAAAGAGAGACGATAAAGAAAAAGTTGCGAGTGAAATCTGGGACATACGTGCCACCAGAGAAGAAGAAAGGCGGCGTGTTGGAGATTTTGAAGCGTTTTTTCTTGAGCGCGGGACCAACCGACGATTAAAAATGACCATGTGTATTATTTATTTACAGAATCGATTCTGCGACCATATTCGCGATATCAGCCATTCTCGCGGAATACCCGTACTCGTTATCGTACCATGCGTACATCTTCAAGTGTCTCTTGTCCACAACTTTCGTCGATAACGCGTCAATAATCGAACTTCTCTTATCGTTGATGTAATCCGTGCTCACCAACGGTTGCGTCTCGTAACCCAAAATGTTTTTCAACTCGTTCTCGCTCGCTTCTTTCAAATATCCGTTCACTTCCTCCACGGTCACATCTCTCGGTAAATCCAACACGATATCCGTCAACGACCCGTTGATTAAAGGCACTCTAACCGCTAACCCGTCCAACTTCCCTTTCAATTCCGGGAAGATCAACGCTATCGCCGTAGCGCTCCCGGTACTCGTCGGCGCCAAATTCACCAATCCACTCCTCGCTCTTCGCAAATCCGATTTTTTACTATTTGGCGCGTCCACGATCGTTTGCGTATTCGTGACGTTATGAATAGTCGTTATCGATCCTCTGACGATCCCAATCTTTTTTAAAATAACTTGAATCACTGGCGCTAAACAGTTGGTCGTGCACGACGCCGCGGTGACGATGTGGTCCACATTTTTATCGTACTCGGAATGGTTCACGCCGTAAACGATGTTCAACACTGGATTCTTCGCATCTTTTACCGGCGCACTGACGACGACTTTCTTCACGCCTTGGTCGAAATACGCCTGCAACTTCTCTCTCGTCAAAAACTCCCCCGAACACTCTAATACCATATCTATTCCCTTCGATTTCCAATCCACTTCCCCTGGGGACATCTTTTGCGAATACGTCATGACCGTCGTCGTCTTCGAACCATCTTTTTCTTTCACCACCGTCATCGTCTCCGTCTTCTCGTCGAACTCCGCGTTAAATCCTCGCCACGGTCCGTGCACGCTGTCCCAGTTCGCGAGATACGCCGAGGACTCCCCGCTCCCGACGCCTTCGTTCACGTGCACAAATTCCAAACGCGAATCGTCGCTCTCAAACGCCAATCGAAACGCCAAGCGTCCAATGCGGCCGAATCCGTTGATCCCGACCCGAATTTTCTTGTTCGTCTCTGTCATCTCGTGTCGCCTCTTCTTTTGTCGATCTTACTTTCAAGCGTTTAGAGTGCTCGTGCTCGTAACAGATACAGCACCACAGAAGGAAAAGGAATATAAATCTAAACACTTCCCCGGTACAAAAAGGAATAAAATGTTCTCGTGCCAATGATTTAGGGTTCTAAATAAACCCTAAACACTCAGCTGAAAAAAAAATGTCAAAAAAACCGACGGAAAAAACTCTTTGGCGGCGGCTTTGAAGTGTTTGCACTCGTAAACACGCGCGCAGAACGCACAAAATATTATTGTCTCGAGTATTGAGCTGATATCATCGTCCGAAGAAGAAGAAGAGGAGGAGTTCTTGCGCTCAGACGACAGCAAACAAAAATATGTCTCAGTATAACTTCAAAAAGATCGCCACGGTCCCCACGGCGAAAGATTTCATCGACATCGTCCTCTCCAAAACGCAGAGACAAACACCGACGGTCATCCACCGAGGCTACGCCATCACGAGAATTCGACAGTTTTACATGAGGAAAGTGAAATATACTCAGCAAAGTTGGCACGAGAAGTTATCGAGAATATTGGAGGATTTCCCTCGAGTGGACGACGTGCACCCGTTTTATTCGGATTTGTTGAACGTTTTGTACGATAAGGATCACTACAAATTAGCGTTGGGGCAGTTGAACACGGCGAGAAATATAATCGATAAAATTAGCAAAGATTACGTGAAGCTTTTAAAGTACGGGGATTCACTGTACAGATGCAAACAACTGAAAAGAGCCGCGATGGGGAGGATGTGCACGATGATGAAGAAGCACGCGGCGAGCTTAGCGTATTTAGAGCAAGTGAGACAGCACATGTCGAGATTGCCGTCGATCGATCCGAACACGCGGACGATCTTGGTGTGCGGGTATCCGAACGTCGGCAAGTCGTCGTTTATGAATAAAGTGACCAGAGCGGACGTGGAGGTGCAGCCGTACGCGTTTACGACGAAAAGTATATACGTCGGGCACACGGATTATAAGTATTTGAGGTGGCAGGTTTTGGATACCCCGGGGATTTTAGATCGACCTTTGGACGAGAGGAACACGATCGAGATGCAATCGATCACCGCTTTGGCGCATTTACGCGCCGTGGTTTTGTACGTCGTAGATATTTCCGAGCAGTGTGGGTTTACTATTAAGCAACAGTCGGATTTATTTCACTCCATCGCGCCTTTGTTCGCGAATAAACCGTTGGTGGTGGCTTTGAATAAAACAGACGTGGCGAAAGTAGAAGAATTGAAAGAGTCGGACAGAGAGTTGTTGGAGGACATGAGGAAGTTTGTCGCGGGACCTTCGACGTTGCAGCTCGGTGAGGACGACGGCGAGCACCAACAGTTACCGACGATGTCCACACTGAGCGAAGATGGCGTCGCAGACGTGAAGAATTTGTGCTGCGATCGTTTGTTGGCGATGCGCGTGGAACAAAAGTTAGCCGGTCGAAGAGCGGGGGATATTTTAAATCGATTGCACGTGGCGCAACCGAAAGCGAGAGATTCAAAGTCTAGGCCGCCGTCGATACCGGCGAATTTGGAAGAAATGAAAGCGAGAAAAGCGAGAGGTGAGAAAATCATCACAGAAAAAGATTTACAAGAGCAAAACGGCGGCGCGGGTGTTTACTCCGCCGATTTCAACAAGCACTATTTGTTAGCGAACGACGAGTGGAAGTACGACGTCGTTCCGGAAATTTACAACGGGAAAAACGTGGCGGATTTCATCGACCCGGAAATCGAGGCCAAGTTAGCCGAGCTGGAACGCGAAGAGGAGGAGTTGGAGAAACAATGGGAGGCCGAAGCGCATTTGAGAGAACCGAAGGAAGCGCCGTTGACGGAGGAAGAAAAACAATTGTTGGGAGAAATCAAACTGAGAAGGAAAAAGTTAGTCGCGGAACACCGACGGAAGAAATCCGTCGCCGGGAACTCGTCGAAGATTCCAGCCTCGAAAGCGGACCCGGAAGGCAAACGCACGACGAGAAACATGAAAGACTCGTTAGAGAGTATGGGATTAGACGCGGACAAGGCGGTGGAAAGAGCGCGAAGTCAATCGAGAGGCCGAAAACGCGAACGGTCCTCCTCTCGATTCCAAGAAGGAGGAGACGGCGACGTGGACGAAGACATGGAAGGCGTGGAGAAAAAACGAACCCACTCCTCGCGCTCGCGTTCCAAATCCGTCGCCAAAAGAGTCGCCCAAACGCCCGCGAGCGGTTCCGGTCTCAAAAACGCCGAAGCGAACATCAAAGCGCAACGCTTAGCCGATTTGGCGCAAAGGAAATCGAGTAAAAAAGCGCGCTCGGGCGAAGGCGACAGAGTTATCGTCACCAAAATGCCAAAACACTTGTTCTCCGGTAAAAGAGGGAACGGGAAAACCGATCGGCGTTAGTAAGGTTTTGACATTTCTCTTTGTTTTACTTCAACGCTGTACACGTATTTTTGAGAATAACTACTTCCTACGTGTTGGGAAATACCGCACACAAAACGACCGAATGAATGACGAAGAGGACGTACCAATCCTAGATTTTTCCTCCTCCTCTTCCGAAAGCCTCTCTAAAAAACTGCATCAAGCGTGCGCACGTTCCGGGTTCTTCTACGCCACGGGCGTTCCTTCTGTTCTCGAAAAGGCGAGACGAGCGCGTAAAGTATGCGACGCGTTCTTTCGACGCGATGTGGAAACGAAGATGAGATGTTTCTCGTTGAAAAAAGGATACGTCCCGATCAATGGCACGGAAAACGCGGTGAGAAAACCAGAGTTTCACGAGAAGTTTAGCTGCGGGAGACTCTTGGAAAGCTACGAACGGTCAAACGATCCGTATTACGATCCGAATCGGTCGTTGTTTTTTGACTGCGAGAATACGTTTCCTCGAAATGTTTTTGGAGTCACACGAGAGAAAGGTGAAGAAGACGCGTTCGAAGAGGCGTATTCGAGTTTATATCGAGAAATGGAGCGGTTTTCGGAGCAATTGCTGCGAGTATTTGCGATGAGTTTGAACATGAAAGAAGAGGAGTTGGAGTATTTCGTGGAGAGATCGAGGAAACACGTGACGAATTTAGTCGCGTTGCGCTACGACGTGAGTCGCGCGAAAAGAACGCTGAAGAAGAAGGAGGAGGACGAGGACGATACTTTACTCGTACGAGCACACACTGACCCGACGGATTTTACGTGTTTATTTTTTGACGACGAGCGTGGTCCAAATGGGTTACAGATTTTAATAGAAGAAGAAGAAGGAGGTGCGCGGGGAGAAAGTCGTTGGATTGACGTTCCTAAGGTTCCGAACGCGATGTTGGTCAACGTTGGCGACGTTCTCATGGCGTGGACGAACGGAGAGTATAAGAGCACGAGACACAGAGTCATTCTTAATAGGAATAGCAACAAAGAAGAAGAAGAAGAAGAAGAAGAAGAAGAAGAAGAAAGCAGATTAAGTCTCGTGTGGTTCCACTGTCCAAATTACGACGCGCTGATAGACTCTCGCGACGTGGATGCGAGAAAGAAAAATCTCTCGAATACTACCCCACCGAAATACGCGCCATTTTTGTGTAAAGACCGAACTCATTTCCAGCAAACGGAGCGAACGAAACGAGGGTTGAAAGACAGGCAGTTGACATCGACTCACGACACACGAGTGAGGGGGTTAGACGTGGAAAATAGCTAGCGCTGAAAAAGCGAGAGAGAAAAGTCAACGCGCCCTGGAGTATATCTCGCGCGGTTGACCAAACGAACGCGAGCGAGCGAGACGTGTATTACTAATACTGTGTTGTACAAGCAAAACGGATAGCGGTTACAATATCTACGCCTCTCCTTCATTTTTCTTCTCTTCTTGGACTTCTTCTTCTCCTTTTCTCTCTTCCACTTCGGTCGCTTTATCGTTGCTCTTCTCCGCCGCTCTCTCGCTCGCGTTGTTGTTCTCTAAAATGCTGCTCATTTTCTGCCCCGTCGTCGTCGTCTGCTGCTGCTGCTGTTGATGCTGCTGTTGCTGATTTGGATTGTGTTTCATCAAATACTTGGCTAGAAACTCGTGCGGATCTTCCGGTCGAACTTTCACGAGCTCTTTCATCGCCTCTCGCAAGCACGGGACGACGGACTCGTCGAGGTATTGTCGCACCGGAACCACTTTTTTCTTACTATTATTACTATTACTATTACTACTCGTATTATTCAACATCGCATTCAATGATGACGTCGATGCCACGTCTGTCATTTGACTTCTTTCTCCTCCTCTTCCTCAAAAGTCTCTCGCTCTCTCGGGACTCTCTCGCGTGCGCTTTGTGTCGTTTAAGAAGTGGAGTCAACGACCACCCCCAAAAACTCCAAAACTTTTGAAGGAAAGAAAAAAAGGAGAAAAAAAAACACGCACTGAAGTGCTTAGGGTGTCCAACCCTAATTTTGCAAAAGAAGGAAGGAAGCGAGGAAGGGTGGAACGCAATCTCATCATCGCGCTTTATACTAAAAACCGACGCCTTATTAAACGTGAACGTAAAAACACTTTGAACGTCACTCCGTGCAGTTTCTCTCTCTCTGTCTCGATCTTTCTTTCTTTCTAATAATAATACTACTATAATAATAATGTCTTCTTCGCTTTTGGAAGACATGCGAGCGCAGTTTCAACTCGCGAGAGATCTGGAAAAGTCTGACCAAAACGGGAAAAAAGCGATCGAGCAGTACCGTTTGGTGATATTTTCCTCCACGGGTTCAGAGGAGGAGGAGGAGGAAAAGAAGAAGAAGAAAAAGACGACGACGGAGATGAACGAGGAGACGAAAATTAAAGAGCAAGCCATCGACGCGGTCTCGCGCGTGTACGCGAAAAACAACGACGCGAACGCGATTAAACTTTTAGTGGATGAGTTGAAACCACTGTTCGAGCAAATGCCGAAAGCGAAGACGGCGAAGATTGTGAGGAATTTGATCGATGTGTTCGCGTCGCTGGAAGGGTTCGACGACTTGCAAGTGGAGCTGTGTAAAGAGCAAATCGCGTGGAGTAAGAAAGAGAAGAGGACGTTTTTGAGGCACAGGGTGGAGTTGCGGCTCGCGGCGTTGTATTTGAAAAGCCGGCGGTATACGGATTCGCTGAGGATGATTTCGAGTTTAGCCAGAGAGGTGAAAAAGTTGGACGATAAGCTTTTGTTGGTGGATATACACTTGCTAGAGTCGAAGATTCACTACGCGTTGAACGATTTGGCCAAAGCGAAAGCGGCTTTGACCGCGAGTAGGACGAATGCCGGGTCGATTTACGTGCCGCCGAGCGCGCAGTGCGGCATCGATTTGCAAAGCGGTATTTTACACGCCGAAGAGAAGGATTACAAGACTGGATATTCGTATTTTTTCGAGGCGTTCGAGCAGTTGACGAATTTGGACGACGCGACGTACAAGAAAGAAACCGTCGTTGCGTTGAAGTACATGTTGATGTGTAAAATTATGAGCGGGAACGCCGGCGACGTGAAGACTTTAGTGGCGAGTAAAAGCGGGTTGAAATTCGCCGGCGAGGAGTCGTTGGATGCCATGAAAGCGGTAGCCGAGGCGTACATTTCGAGGAGTTTGAAAGATTTGGAGAGAGTTTTGAGAGATTATAGAGAGTTTTTGGATAACGATCCAATCGTGGCGAACCATTTGGGTAAGTTGAAGGACGATTTGATGGAACAAAACTTGTTTCGATTGATCGAGCCATATTCGCGAGTGGAAATTGCGAGAATAGCCGAGTTGATCGAGTTGCCGACGCTGGCGGTGGAGAGTAAGTTGAGTCAAATGATTTTGGACGGGAAATTTGAGGGTATATTAGATCAAGGGAGCGGGTGTTTGGTGGTTTTTGATGAGCAACCGCCGGAGACGATGTATAAGGCAACTTTGGAGACGATCGGGAACATGACGCAAGTCGTCGAAAAGCTCCAAAAGAGAAGCGAGGGGATTATTTTAGGACAATAAGTAATGCATTTTGTAATAGCACAATTAATATAATAAACAAATATATATGCGTTAAAGCTTTCTCGATTTGATGACGGACGTTTTGACGCCAGTCTCTTCGCCGCCGTAGGTTGTCGCTCCAACTTTCATGTCTCTCACCGTGCCTTTTCTTCTCACCACCGCCTTGGCAAACTTGTTCTTTAATCTCACTCTCGGGTTCTTCATATCCTTCGATCTGTGCGGAGTTAAACCTCTGTTAGACATAATTTTGCCACCTATTTCGCGTCGTCCTTCGGCGTCGTCTTCGGGTGCCACTGCCATGCGTTGTTCGCGCGTGTATTTTTGCTGTTTCTCCAAACGCTTGCGGTCGCGGTGGGAAAGCGCCAAGTCGTACTCCTCGTTGGCGCCCAAATCTCTTCGAGGTTCGTTCGGTCGTGCACGCATGGCGTCTTCGTGCTCTCGCATTGCGTGTTCGTGTCGTTCGTGATGGCGAAGTGCACCTTTTTCGTATTTTTGTCGGCGTTCCTGTGTGATGAGAAGGCGAGGAAAGAAATAAAAAACGTCAGCGATGAGTTCGAGGCATTCGCAAAATAATTTTTGCGCGTGGAAAGGCAGCGAAGGAAAACGGTGAATGTCCAGCGCGTCGAGACCGAAAAGAAGACTAGGTAAACATCGAAACGGTCAAGCTGCACCCCGTGAAGTATAAATACTTCATTCGGTGATTATTTTAGCATCAAATTTGACAACGATAAACCACGGGAAAGACTTATCGAAGCTTCGATATGATGATGCCGAAATTGTTAGGAAAAACGATGCGATAAAATCAAGCAAGAACAAACGTACCCCGAGCGTGTCGCGTAACGGCACGTCTTCCTCTCCCGTGTCTCTTCTCCCAGATCTCATGCCAATTGGCACGGACCTGTTGCCATCTTGGACGACATCTACTAATCTTCGTTTCCTATCGTTGGACGGTAATTCGTCCAGCTCTTGCGCACGTTCTACTAAATCCGCAACGTCGTCGCCAAAGTCACCAATCGCCGCGATAGAGCTGATGTTTCTCGTCGTTGCATTTTGTCGCTTGCGTTCCTGTTTCGTCAACGGAACTCGCGTAAACAAATCTTCCTCAATTCTCGCGCGAGCTTCCATGCGTGCGTGTTCTCTCTTGACAAACGCGTTGCGGTCGTTCGCTTCGCCGTCTTGAATTTCTTCCGGGTCTTCGCCGAGTTCGTGCGCGAGTTCCTGTATTGATTGATTGTTACATGAGTATTATATATTAAGACGCTCGTGAGTATATGCGTTCGCAAATGTGATGATCGCATCGAATGAAAACGTAAGAGAGAAAAGAAAATGTCCACTTCTTGATTGAAGTACCGCCACGGACACGGTGATACCACTGCCCAAGACTTAGTACGTTTGGCTATACGCATCTTTAGGAAGCCCGAGAACACCTGATAAATAGCAGGTCCCGGGGGCAAAAGTGCGAGAAAAAGAAGATCGCGATGTCGAGAAATAAAAATACGCAAGAAGAATAAACAAAATCGTACGTACCTTGATGAGCGAAGATCTTTGCGCGCGTCGCCTTTGTTCCTTCTCTCGTCTTTTTTCCTTGTTCGATTTCTCCTTTCCATCTTCGTCTTGTTCCATGGTCGTCGGTAACATCTTCGGCGGACGATATTTGCCGTCTCCTTCCTCGTCTTCTCCTTCTGCGCCTTCACCGCGTCCGACCAAAGCGGACGGATTCGGTTTGAACTGAAGGTTATCGCCGCCTGCGGCGCCGTCTTCGTTGACGACTTTGAGGAGTTTTTCAATCTGCGTTTTGTTCGAGACAAAGAATAGAATTCGTTCGTTAGTTTGTTTGTGTAATCGATCGATGAATGCGATAAAAGTCGACGTAAAAACAACGCATCGCCACGCGTGATTCTAGCACGTATGTAATATCGCTCAGTCCCTTAGATGTTCAATAAAAAGCCTTCATGGGCGTGCCGCGGTAAGCGGAACGTTTTCAGGACATGCTGTGAAGCATTTTTCATCACCGCGATAACATATTAGCGTGATATATATATTTTTGCACGCTGCATGCACACACACGAACGAGGAAACAAACAAATAAGGAGAAAACATACCTGATAGTGCAACTTCTTATCGATCGGTCGAAGCTTTTCGATGTACGAACGAATCTCGACTAATCTCATCACCACCGGGTGATCTTTAATCGATTTTCCTTCCGATTTCATCAACAAATAAAACGTGAGATTCACGCAATAACTCAAGAGGAGCATGTACTTGGTATCTAAATACGAGATGCCTTCCTCGGTTAAGTATTCGCCTCTTTTTGCGGATTTCACGATCGGTTCGACGTTGGTTTCGACTTCGGCGAGCGTTTTTTGCAACTCCTCCGCCAACGCTCTCACTTCCTCCGCCTCGTCGGCGTTCGCGGATGCGTTTTCTAACTTCTCGCGTTTAGCGCGCTTTTCGTCGTCGTCCAACGCTTCAACGACTACGCCGCCACTACCTCCATCGCTCGTCTTTGATCTCTTTTTCTTTTTCTGCTTTCCTTTTTCCTCTTCCTCCTCCTCCTCCAACGGCGTCTTCTTGGCGCCCAACTTACTTCTCTGCGCTTTCTGCTGTAAAGTCATCTCCTCCGAATCTTCTTCTTCTTCTTCTTCTTCTTCTTCTTCAGAACTCGACGACGCTTCCTCTTCGGAATCGTCTTCTTCATCCTCCAATCCGAAATCTCCTAGCCGCATCTTCCCCGCTCTTTGCTTCTGCGCCGCCCTCGCGGCGGCTTCCTCGTCCTTCCTATCCTCCTCCTCTTCCGCGTCTTCGTGATCAATCTCCTCGTCGCCGTAGAAATCCTGCTTCCTCTTCCCTCTCACACCAACGTCGTCTTCTTCCTCGGAATCCTTTTCCTCGTCTGAATCGTCGGAATGTTCCGCGCGATTCCTCAGTCGCGCGTATTCCAATTTTTTCTTCTGCGCCTTCATCGCTCGTAACAAACCAGCCTCGTCGTCTTCCGAGTCTTCCAAAAACTCTTCTTCTTCCTCTTCTTCTTCCTCTTCATCATCCGACGATTCTTCATCCGACGATTCAGACGACGACACGTCCATCAGAGCTTCCTCCTCGTCCTCGCTCTCGCTCTCGTCTTCGTCCTCGTCCGAGCTCTCCTTGTCCAAGCGGACGAAAGATTTCGACGATTTCTGCTGGACCGTTTTGTTCGCGAGTTCGATGTCGTCGTCCATCCACGCTTCTTTTTTCCCATCATTTCTTCTCGCATTCTTCTTATCACGACCTTTCATTTGCTTCTCTTCTTCTTCTTCTTCTTCGTCTGGAACGAACTTCTTTCCTTTCTCTCTCTGTTTTGAGCAGCTCAGTTGAGTGCTTCAAAGTGAGAAGAAATGCGCGAACGAAGATTTCTTTCGGAAAGGACCGGCGGCGGGTAGGGTTGTACACCCTAAACATGAAAAAGGCCCAAAATCTCTTCGAGAGAAAACGCTTTTGCGCGCGCTTTCTTCAGAGCTTTAATAAAAG
>ERZ651776.367-NODE-367-length-65599-cov-7.006120_pt1 | contig 65599 bp, 49 predicted proteins | sample MGYA00514761_ERZ651776 | MGnify/ENA metagenome assembly ERZ651776
TTTTCCCAACGAAAACAAATTCACCTTGAAAGAAGAGGACGAAGACAAAGAAGAAGACAAAGAAGAAGTGGAACAAAACATCTCTCTCTCTTCTCTCTCTCTCTCTCTCTCTCGCTCTTGACTCTCCACCTCTCTCTTTCGCGCTTCTCCCTCGACGACACCAAGAACAACACAACAGAGACGAAAGAATTAATTAAGTTTTTTTTGTTCCTTTTTTCTCTCTTCCTGTGCTCGTCGAAACAACAAACTTTTTATTTAGGGTATTAAACCCTACCTAAGCGTCTGGCCCTGGTTTCCTTCGTTTCTTTTGCCCCAAAACAAGTAAGAGAGAGACAGAGAGAGAGAGATTAGAGAGGTGTAGCAGAGAACAAAGAGAGACGAAGAAGATGTCCTCCTTTTTGTTAAAAGTCTTCGCCGGTCCACTCTCCGCCATGTCCAATTACTACCGACGAACCGTCGGGTACGAACTCTCCAAGTACGGTTTACGCTACGACGATTTGCTCGACGAGACGCAAAATTTAGACGTCCAAGAGGCGTTAGATCGCCTGCCGAAAGAGGCACGAGAGATGCGAACGCAACGGTTAAAACGAGCCATGGATTTAAGCATGAAACATATTTACTTGGATAAAGAGACGATGGAGAAACAAACGCCGTTCGACCACTACTTGTCGCCGGTTTTGGCGGAAGTGGAGGCGGAGAAAAGCGAGAAAGTTGCGCTGGGATCGGACGTGTCGTACAACAGACAGATACCGTGATGGGAGAGATAAAAAAGCGAACGACGACGATATGCGAGAGGACTTCTTTTCATCTCATCGTTATTATAAAACAGTTTAAATACTAACACTCCTACTTCTACTACTACTACTACTATTACTGCGATGATGACGGTGCTCATACATACATTTATTTAATCTTCCGCGACGAAGGCTTTTTGCTCGTAGTACGCCTTCTCGCTCGCCATTTTCCGTTTTTGTCTCTCTTCGAACAGCGCTCTGTTTGCTTGCACTCTTTTCGCGATGGTGAGTTTCTTCCTCGAGAAGACTCTTTCTTTCACCGAGAGGATTTGGACGCCGTTCTTTTCGCAGACGTTTCGATCGCGCTCGGTGACGGCGTCGTCGTCTTCAAAGACGACCGCGGTCACGTTGAATGTTTTACAAATGTCATCCGTGAGTCGTGCCGGCGCGCCAACGACGACATCGTCGCAGTGTCTGCACGCGATGGCAGACATGGCGCGTTCGGATTGGTTGAGCATCGGCGGCGGTTGGTTCGTTTGGTCGCGCGTTAAATACTCGTCCGCGATAACCGCGCAGACGACTTTATCCGCTACGAACGAGCACTCTTCCAGGAGTTCCACGTGACCGGCGTTGAACACGTCGAACGCACCGACGACGTAACAACACGTCGTTTCTTCGTTTTTCTCGTTCTTCCTTTGCTTCTTATCTGTCTTCCTTTTCTCGGTCTCCTCGTGCATCTTGGACGTTTTACTGTACGAAACTTTCGCCGCGAACTGCGCTATCCTCGACGCCGTCGTACAAAATCTCGCCTCGTGTCTCTCGTTTTTCTCGCTCCTTTTACCTCCACTGCTCTCATCACCCGCGCTTTTACTCGTCGTGTTCTCGCTCGCATCCGCGTACTCCAACAACCTGGCCACCAAATCCGTCGTCGACACCCCTTCCGTCCTCTTGATCTCGCGATATTTCCCCAACGCTTTCGGTATCGCGTACGCGTCCGTCCCGTCCGGCAAATAACACGGGTCGTCCCCGTGCACGATGCAATCGATCCCATACTTCTCCGAAAATAACTCCTCCACAAACTCCTTCGTCAACTCGTACGGCACGTTCGCGATTATATCGTCCACCCACTTCACCGCTCGCACGCACTTCACCCTCTCCTGCTCCGGTAACACCGGTGGGCCTTTGCACCGCAAAATCTCCTCGTCCGAGACCAGACCGACGATTAATTCGACTTCTTCTGCTCCCTCCACATATCCTCCTTCTTTTCCTCCTGTTGATGCGAAAGAGGCAATCGCTCTCGCCTGTCGCAGCGCGTTCGCGTGGCCGAAATGCATCAAGTCGAAACAGCCATCCACGTACACTCTGAAGACTTTTCTCGTCTTCTTTAATGTCTTCTTAGCGCGGAGAAGCGCGACCGCACCGACGAGCAAAAACGAGGACGATACAAATGGGATCATGTTCTGTGCTCTCTCGAGTGTCTTAGTATTATTACGCAGAGTTTATGTATAATATATGCGCGCGTGTAACGTGCGCTTTACAGTGGAGAGAAATGGCTTCACTCTTAACATGTAGGGGAAAACTCTACTTTGATGCGATGATGAAACGCGCGAAGAATACGACAAAGAAGAAGGGACGAGAGGAAGACGAACTCGCGTTCAGAGGAACCGTCGAGCCGTTTTACTCGTCGGCGCATCCGGTGACCCCTGCGGTACTCTCATCGTTGTTCTTCGTTTCGTTTCGTAACCCACTGCGCGTTCAGATACCATTCGTGTGATGCGTGTGACTCTCTCTCTCTAACTCTCTGACGCTCTCTCTCTGACTCTCTCGTCAAAAACAGGAAGCGTACGGCTTCGCCGGCATCGTTTTGTCCACCGTCCTCTTCCTCTTCCACCTGTTTCTTCTCTTTTCTCCGAATCCAGAAGTGCAAAAGGAACGACAGTTGACAAAGACCAAATCCGAATACGGTGACGATACGCTCGTCCGGTTTATACTGTTCTCGAAACATTACGCCAGAGCGATCCCTCTGTGGATGAGTTTAGCGGTGTGTATGTACGTGATTGTAATCGAATGTTTAAGCCGCGTGAAAGTGCTTTCGTTGGACGACGGGCGGTTGTTCACGTACCGCGGAGCGGCGTCTCGCGCCTCCTCCTCGAACGTACTCCGACGAAGAGGACGAAGGAGGAAAGCGGGCGAAAAGGAGGAGGGGGAGGAAAAGGAGACGAAAAGAGGAGGAAGTGGCGGAGGAGGGTTTATCGGCGAGAGCGTGGACGTGAGAGCGTGGAACGAAGCTTTGTTTCGTCGTCGTCCTTCGTGATCTCGGACGACGCGGCGAACGCGCTAGAGAATAGCAAGTGTTTTAGGAACCAAAATGAGGCCGTTAGACGGCACAAATTTCTCGCGTTAAAGTTCTTTGCAGAAAGAAAGAGAGAAAGCGTTTCCTCTCCTTTATCCTTCTCTCTCTTTCCCTCTCGGTCGTGTGCGTATATATTTAATTAATACGCCGCGTTAAGGGCATCGCATTCATCGTCCTCCGCGAGCGCTTCTTTAAAGGTGTTTTCCTCCGCGCATTTTTAGATACGTTTCCCCGAACATCAGGATGACCTTTGACGAGAACGACGGCGCTTTGACGAGCGCTGCGCCACCAAAAGTAGCCGCACTCTTGACGTTTACGAACGTGCACACGACCACGAGTACGAATACGACCAACGCGTTCTCTAAACGCGGAGAAGAAGAAGACTTGATCGATGATGAAATCGAACGCGTTTTGAACGCGAGAGGGGTGAAACGGTCGAGCTTTTTTGAAATCGAGAAAAATGGTGCAGAAGAAAACATCGAAGAAGACGTCGCACTCGGCGCGATGATGAAAACGCACGTCCGCGCGATGATTTCTCACGCCTTGCTCGTCTCCGAAGACGCGACGATCGTGATATCTGGAGACGATTTTGAGATGACTTTAAAACAGTTCGCGCGCGCGATATCGTGGGCGAGCGAAAGCGTGTTCGAGAAAGAGTTGAGACGGGTGCCGAAGAGCGCGTTTACGTTGAAAGCGACGTGCGCGGCAATCGGGATGAAGGAGAAGGCGACGTTGGTGGACGTGGTTGCGATGCGAACGGTGGGAGGGTTAGGGGCGAGTTCTTCGGAAGATGAGCGGAAGGGCGCGAAGTTGGAGCGGACGGAACTGGTGAATAAGGAAGACGCGAGGGATATCGTGAAGTATTTGCCGAGAGGCGACGACCGGGCGGTTGGTTTTTGTTTTTATTTAAAAGTTGGCGAGAATAGACCGGTTGGAAAGTTACGGTTGATTGCGTTACCACCAGTCGCGCCGAAAGCGTCGGTGTTTGCCACGTCGACGAGCGAGGAGGTGCTGAAAAGACAGGCGTCGGTGTCGAGAATTTCAGCCGTCGCGAGCGCGTTGAGAGAGTACGGAGGAATGGACGCAAAGTCGCAACAGCAGCAACAACAGCAAAGTGACGTGTTGGCGAGACGTTGGCGCAAGAATCCAGCGACGAGATTGTTGCACGCGATGCTCGTGGACGATGCGGATGAAGGCGAGAGTAGTGGTGGTAGTAATAGCGGGAACTACGTCTTTCAGAAATATTTCCGAAGCGCGTGTATCATCAACGGGTCGACGCCGTTTGGAGGAACACAAATCGCCAACATGGCTGCGGCGACAGCCATTTTACCGCCACCGCCACCGTCGGTGAAGAAAATAGTACACATCCAACAACAAAATCACGAGAAACAGAGGTCGAAAAAGATATTAGAGTTGGAAACGCGAGCAAAGGTGGCGGTAAACGTGCCGCCGCCGCCGCCGCCGATGATGACGGCTCAAAAAGTTGAAACAGAACGTTTAGAAAACAAGTTGGGTGGGCGTAATAATTCTGTGCGTATAGCGACGACATCGACGCCGAACGCTTCACCGTTACCGTTTCAGTTTAACGAAGACAACGAGGATGACATGCCGCCGACGCCACAAAATTTGAATTTTCACACGCCTCAGATGGCGTTTCACTCCGACGAACAAAGACAACAACAACAACAACAACAACAACAAAATACACAACGAAAAAAGAGAACGCCGCTCGCGGACATATCGGTCACGATACCTTCCCCGCCCGTAGTAAACGCATCAAACGACAACGACTATTACGCCGCCATCATTGGCGAGTTGAAATTAAATCTGGAACAAGAACGCAAACGCACCGTGGAGGCGGAAGAACGAGCGATGAAATCATCCGAAGCCGAATCGATTTGGCTTTCGCGCATGTCCGCGGCACGGCATGAAGACGAGAAGCGACGCGACGAACTCGAGATGTTGCGTCAATTGCACGCCGAAATGCAAGCGAGAGCGAAAGATGCCGAGGAGAAGGCAAATGTCATCGAAGAGCGGTGTAAAGACTACCGAAAGTTATCGGCGGAGTTGGAAGCCGAGTGTTCGCGTTTGCGAACCTCTGCGCAAAACGCGGAATCTTTAGCGAATGGGTTCGAGCAAGAGTTACAAGGTAAAACGAAAGCGTTGGAAGCGGAAGCTGCGGAACTCAATCGCGTTATCGAGAAGTTTACATCTACGGAAGAGGAATGCACAAAGGCGAGAGCGCTTTCGCGTCTGTTACAAACGCAATTGGACCAAACGAATCGAAAGTTTGACGACGTATCTGCAAAGTTAGAAGACTCGGAAAAGAGGGAAGATATTCTGAAGCGAAAGTTAAAAACCGTGGAAGACGACCGCGACTCGTTTCGAGCGAAAGCCGAAGACGCGGAAACGGCTTTACAACCGACGAAACTCCTTGCACAGAAGCAACTTGATGAGATCAAATCGCGCGAAGCTGACCGAGACGTTGCATACGCTGCCGCCGATTTCGCGAGACGCACTAACGCGAGCGTATCCGCGCAACGCGATAAACTGCTAGCTGAAAATGCGTTGTTAAGAGAAAAGTTGGCCGTGACTGAAGCGGCCGCAAAATCGGCGCTTTCCGGGATTGATTTCGCGAACGGCGCGAGTATGGGTTTTGGTTCTACCGAGGATAAATCACAGCAGTCGATGAACTCTGCGCAACTCAATTACGAATCGCCAAGTTGGTTGCACGAATATGCCGCGTTTTCAAGGGTCGGGACGGCGTAACGTAGGATGGATGTGTATGCTTTTATATTTTACAACTCTACTTTTGTGTGCGTCTCTCTCTCTCTCTCTCTCTCTCTCTTTCCAATTGCACAGCTTTGATGGCACGTAATTATCACTCCTCCTCTTCACTTTCCTCCTCTTCATCACTATCATCGGTGGCGGTCAAATGATATGCCGCGCGAGGACAGTTCATACAACAGCGAAATCGTTCGGGTATCGGACCATCACTACATCCGCGGTCGATCAACGCTTTCGCAAACTCTTCGTGTCCTTCCTGTCTGGCAATTATTGGAGCCACTGGGTGCCAGTTCCAGTTATTCTCGGCACAAATTTTTTCGTTCCTCCACCAGTCGACGAGTTCCATCCTCCCAATGACACATAAACCTACCCAAACGCTGTCGAAGATACGAATTTTGTTTGCGTAAATTTCAGGATCGAAGAATCTTTCGAAGAACTTTTTCAGGGTAGTTACTGAAGAAAACTCGTGAATGAACCAGACACCGTGATCAGGGGTCATCACTCGAGAGTCTGGGAACGTGCCGTTTCGATGCGAGGACACTTGCCATCCGGTTCCTTTCAAGCCTGTCAACATTGTTTTCGTCGCCAAACACGCGAATTTCACGTCTGTCGGATTCAGGAATGACACGACTTTCGCGAGCAAATCTTTGTTCTCCTCTTTCTCAAACAAATCCATAAGTGGACTCGGTCCTTCTTGAAGCTTCTCCAGAGTCAAATCCTCAAACTCGTACGTATTAAACGATCGTTTCACTCTCTCGTAACACTTCTTCGAGCTCAACGCAAATCGCTTCAAATCGCCGGTGGTTAACCGCCAAATTATTTCATTCTCGAAAAGATCTGGTATCTCCAACAATAACGTCGCCAACGTCGTCGGTGGTCCAATTGTTGCCCTTACTTCTTCTCTCACGCAACTGTCTGCGTCGAAATCGGCGCAAACAAAATCGGCACCGTCTCGCACGTCATTTTTTGACACGTCGTGAATGCGAATCTTGTACGGCAAAGCGCACCCATCCGAGATATCAAAACCCGGGGGTCGAGTCCAGTGTTCCACTATCGTTCCAGTCTCCCACATATTACTCGTTGGATCTGAAAACGAAACCACTCTCGCTTGCACCCGTTGGCCAACTTCAAACCTCAACTTTGGTCTCCTCTTGCTTTTGTAGCACCCCGTGTTTTCCAAGCGACAGCTTTCGTTCGTGTCGTCACGGATGAGATAAAATTTATACCCGAGCAAAGCGCGAAACTCCTCGTCAACTTCCGCCTTATACGGATGCACGACCTCGCAATTCACGTTGTTACATTTCACGTGCACGCCAACGACTCGCCCGGTGATTTGATGCTCCTCCTCGAAGTTGCCACCGACGAAACAAGAAAACTCCAAACGTTCTCCAACCTCGAATCGCAAAAACGGTCGTCGCCTCGTTTGCAACAAAGAAGCCTCTTTCTTACCGTTCGCACCACCCAATCGCAACGGGTCGAAGCCTCTGTTCTTCTTCGTCATCGAGGCACCTTTTCTTTCTCGATATTTCTTCTTCTTCCTTCGCTCTCCTTCTTCTCTCTTCGCCGTTTGCGCGGACGGAAGGAAAAAAAGAGAGAGAGAGAGAGAGATGAGATCGTTTGTGAATGTCGCATGTGTGTTTGTGTTTGACCGAACGCAAAGCGAGAGATTTGAGCGTTTTTTGTCTCTTTTTTTTATTCGTACAACTGCACAAAAAAACTCTCGTATCTTTCGTGTGTCTCTCCGTATCGCATGCATTTACTGACGTCTTCGCCGATGCAGGGGCTCTTCTCCCAAACGGGACAACAACCGCGAACGTCTCCGTTGTGTTTGAGGCAAAGGAAAGCGGTCGCGCAATCGTCGTCGTTTCTTTCACGAGGAGGAGGAGGTAAACGAGGAGGGAGAATTGATTCAAAAATTGTTGCGTCCAAATGCGTCTTTTCCCCGAGAACTGTGAAGACGTCCAACAAAAGCGGCGGTTTATTTGGCGGTGAATCAGATGCGCATTTGACGACGACGAGACAGAGAAGAAGCAGAGCTTTATTTGTGACGACGAAAGCGTCGGTGGATAACGCGGAATCGATCGCGCGTAAAGTGTCTCGAACGGCAGCGGCGTGCAAAACGTTAGGCCGATGGGGGTTTTGGGGGCAGTTGATTCTCTTCACCGTCGCCGCGGTGGTGGTGGTGTTTTCGTTTTTGTTTAAAGGGTTCACGAAAGCCACGGACGCGGGGTTGTATTTTATCTTGTTCGGGATCATGGCTGGGTTTTTTACCACGTTTTGGTCGCTCGGGTTAGTTCGATTGGGCGACCGGTTGAAGGCGTCCATCGCGGATCTCGAATTGGTGCCGCCGAGAGCGGAGGTGGTGAAAGCGTTGACGACTGGGTTGACGGTGAATTTGGTTGGGTTAGGCGCCACGATTGTTGGTTTACAAGCGACGACGGGGTTGTTATTCGCGAAGACGTTGACGATCGCGGCGACTGGGCCATTCGCGCAAAATGCCAATCCGGTGTTGGCGTTGGATATTTTCTTGGTTCAAGCGGCGAGCAACGCGATGTTGGCGCACTGGTTGGGGATGAGTATATCGTTGTGGTTGTTGAGAACGGTGAATTTACCGAGTCCACCCGCGCCGAAAGGGGAGAAGTAAGTGTGCATCAGTCGAAAGGTACATGATTTTAAACGAAGATGATGTGCTTCTTTTTAATATATTTTTGTTACAATTTCTCGCTTTTTATTTATATCTTGTTTTCTACAGAGAGACTTAAAGTGTACGCATATACCCGCCGCGCAACGACGGATGATGCTCACTTACTATTGTGATTATTATTATCTGTTGGTGGTATATATGCTCTATATCTAGTACGTGCTCAACCACGGATGTTTCAGCAACTCCTCTGCGGTAGCGCGGTTTTTCGGGTCGAAATCCAACATCGGCTTCAAAAACGCCGTCAGTTCCATCGCCTCGTCCTCGTCTAATCGATACTTTTCCACTAAAACGCGGTCTAACGTCCAAAACTTCAAGTTTTTAATGTTCCTCAATTCGCACGAGCGGTTAAAGAAATCTTTCGACCGTTTTCCACCGAGAGCGATTTTCTTCGGCATCTTCTTCCCGGCGAGTTCCATCATGAGCGCTAAATGATCGTCGTCGCGTTCGTGCGTTTCTCCACTTCGAGGGTCAAACAAGACGTCACCGGTGACGAGTTCAAAAATGACGCACGCTAACGACCATATATCGCACGCGGCACCGTATTTAGTGCCCAAAATAACCTCCGGCGATCGGTATTGTCGCGTCTGAATGTCCGAGGTGAATTGCTTGTACGTCCAACAGGCGTTACCTAAATCCACGATTTTCACATCTAAGTTATCCAGTTCTTCTGGAGAGAGAGTGAAACGCGGTGGTTTTCCACCTCCCGCAGACTTTTTCTGCTCTTGTTCTCCTCTCGCGATATCGTCTTCATCTTTGTTACTCGCGCCGCTATTATTTGGCATGTTCATGTTTCCTAAATCCTTCGTCATCTGCTCCATCTTCGTCGGCGTCGTCCCCGGCGGCGTCGCCTGGCCAACCGCCGCGACGCTCGACGAAGACCGACTTCTCTTCGACATCTTCGGCGGTAAAAACCTCGTTAAAAGGACATTCTCTGGCTTCAAATCCGTGTGTATGATTTCCCTCTCGCGATGCAAATAATCCAACCCTTTCAAAATACCAATCGCGATTCTCCTCACGCCTGGAATTGGAATACCTAAATAATCGTACCGTTTAATCAGCGTCAACAAATTATCGCCCAGACGTTCAAACACCATGCACACGTGCGTCCCGTTCTCACCTATGTGCTCGAACGAATCCACCAACTGTACCACGTGTTTCGCGTTCTCGCTGTATTCATTCTTCCTCGTAGCGTCATCGTCCTCGTTTTCTTTCCTCTGTCCGCTCGCAATCTGCTTCAATATCTCAATCTCGTCCCTCGCCGCTTCCAAGTAATGCGACGCCGACTTTTGTATCTTCAACGCGTACGTGTGTTTATTATTCTCCTCTTCAAACTCCATCTCTTTTTCTTTTTCTTCTTCTTTCGTCGTCCGTTTTAAATCGCTCACTATCCACACCGTGCTAAAGTGCCCCCAGCCTAATTTCCGCTCGATTCGGTATCGATTCTCGTGAAAGCAATCCCCGATGGAAACGCGGTGGTACCCGCCTTTTTTATACTCGTCCTCGCCTTCGCGATCGTCGTCGTCGTCGTCGTCTGAATCGTCGTCCTCGTCTCTGGACGACGTTCCTCGCGGGGACGAAGACGAAGACAAAGAGGGAGAGGAAAAGTCGTCGTTTTTGGAATTCCGCTGACGAATTGGTGAACCGTCGCCGGTTTCGTCGTCACGTTTTGTCGGTTCAGGGGAGACCATTTTGTAGTTCGTTTTCTCTGCCCCGCGACGAGAAGACGCAAACGAGAGCGTAAACAACGCGTGCTCTCGAATTTCGCGCTCTTGAAAGGATGAAAAGGAGGAATGCGACGGTGCGTTAACGCGCGTTTACTGCTACTAAATGTACCCAATGTGGTTGAAAAAAGTGCGGAAAATTGAGGAAAAATAAGACTTTTGAGAAAAGGAGTAACGTCTTCTTGAAAAGCGAGAGTTTTTATTATAGGCCAGGATGATTACACATTCTCTGTTTCCAAGGCAGAACGGACTCTCTGATGAGAGTGCGTTTGTTTATACCGCGCAGTTTATGTGTGTGTATATATATGCTACGCTCGAGCGAGCGCTCTCTCTCTCTCTCTCTCTAAACTACAATCCTACTCCGAACGAATTCGCGCGCGACCAGAGGGCCGAGAACGTAACAGATTCTCTCCAACCAGTTGATGATCTTCGCGTTGAAATGTTTTCCTTTAACGCCCCCGCTATTATAATCATCGCTATTATTCCTCCTTCCTCTTCTAAAATGCGGCGGCTCAAACGCATTGGTTTTTCGACGAAACGGTCGAAAATCAGGCACGCCGAACGCGTTCATGGACGCGTGTAAACTCCACGCGCCGGCGAGGCCGGCTTTGCACCGCCAGAATATGGTACCAGCGAGCGCGCCGAACGCAGTCGTGTAGATGCACTGGAACAAAACGAATCGCGAGGCTTTCGCAGAGCCGTAGACTTTTTTCAGCGCGAAATAGTGGTTGATGTGCGCGAAACCGAAGAAAAGCGGACTGACGTACACCGCGCTCCTCGTCGAGACGGCGGCGCTGCCGCTCGTCGTCCTAGTTCCCTCATCAAAGCCGGTACCGAGGAGGACGGTGAGCAACAAGCCGCGGAAGACGAACTCCTCGAAGAACGGCGCGAGGAGTACATCTCGAATCGGAACGAGCCGGCCGTATCGTTCCGCGTTTTCGCGGTGGTGTCCGAATAAGAATCGAAACATACCGTCGATAATTTTAAGGTTGTGCTCGTTGTTCTCATCCTCGTTCTCATCGTAATCATCATCACCTGACCGCTGATGCATCATCGCGGATGATCGAAAGACCGCGCACACCACCGGTCCGAGATACACTAAACCCGTCACCGCGAGACCAAAGAAGAGGTCCGTCGTCACATCCATCGCGACGCCAAGAATACCAAACATTTTCGACGAGCTGATGAGAAAGTTCTTCTTCGTTTCCCCACCCGTGCACACCATCGCGAACACCTCCTCGAAAGACATCGTCTCTCTCAACCACCACAAAACGAGGAGAAATCCAAGCAAACACGCGCACAGTTGCATCAAAAATCGCGTTTGAATCACACGACTGTCGTTCCTATTCGTTTCTTCTTTCGGGAAACGAGGGCTCCGAGGTTTCCTCCCGAACGAGAACGAGGGGAGAAAAAAGAGGAAGCACAAGTACTGGAGGGTGATGCACACGCAGAGCAGCCAAGAGCGAAAGACAACCATCGTCGTCCTCTTCTTCCTCCTCCTCCTCCTCGCAAAGTTCTCGTTCTTTTGACGACGATATAAAGACGACGACGCTTTTTACACTCTTTGTGTTTCTCTCCCTCTTAAAGTACGAAGCGTTTTTCTAAAAAATGGGTCGACAGACTTCTGTCGACAAGTAGGTCAAATGCATCTGATTTCTGCTCGCGCAGAACGCGCGTATTCGAGGAGTATCCTAAAGCGTTTAAAAATGTCTCAGACACGCAGTTCTGCGAATACTTTCCAAATACATATGAAGAACATCTCATCAGACAACACACATCTCCGCTTCTCATCACACAGAGCACATAAAATTGAAGAAGAAATACAGGTATACTCTCACCCGCGCGTTCACTTTCGCGAGCGCACAGAAGAGGAACAGGCGCTTTTTGCTCGCGACGCGAGCGACAAGACGCTCAGTTCTGCGGAGACTTTCCTCTCGTACTTTTGAAGCACATCGCAGAGACAACACACATCTCCGCTTCTCATCACGCAGAGCGCATCATGAAATTGAAGAAGAAACGTGTAGATATATACTATCATCACCCGTCGCGTGTTCACTTTTGCGAGTGCACAGAAGAGGAACAAAACGACACGAGCGACAAAAATTTTCAAAAACGCGTCAGATTTTTAGCGCAGAAATGGTCGAACAACAACACCACAGACGACGACGACGGAGGAGGAGCGTCGACGTCGAAAATAGAATCGATTTTGAGAACAACAACAACAACAACGACACTCGTTTTCGAAACGTACTGCGAAAACGGACGAATAGAGATTTGGTGTGCACGATCGCGCACGCGAAAACGTTTTCGCAAGTCCTCTCTGGAATCCAGTTGACGCCGACGAAACGTGGCGGGCAAAAAGTGAAAGCGTGGATATCGAATCGAGGGATCGGGTTTATCACTTTAGACCAATCGAAGAGCTTAAAAGCGACGGCGATTTTTCGGAGAGGGACGTTCGAGAGGTTTCGAGTTGGGTTCGGGCGCGGTAGGAATCAGGAGGAGGAGGAAGATGAGGAGGAGGAAGATGAGGAAAACGAGGAAAACGAGGACGACGAGGCGGATGACGGAGACGAGGAAGAGCAGAGAAGGGGTCGTGGCGGAGGAGGAGGAGAGTCGACGGGGGAAAGAAGCGACGGTCGTCCTCGAGCAGCGCGGAATAATCACGCGAATAACGGAAACGAACCGCCGGAGGAAGAAGAGATTAAAAAGTACATAGGGATGTCTTTAGACGCGTTCGTGGACGTATTGGAGATGTTCGCGAACAGGTCGAACGGCAACGCTCTCCTCGGGGAGGATTGCGCCGGCGGCCAGACGGTATCGCTTTCGTACCCGGATAGGCACGGGCGAGTGGCGTTGGAATCGAACTCGGTGAGAGAGACGACGGTGATTGGAGGAGGAGGTGGGAGTGAGAATCAGAGAGGTTTGAGGCCGTTGCGGCAGACGACGTACGCGGACGTGGCCACCGAGGCGAACGTGTTTGGAGAAGACGAAGATGAAATGAATAACGAGGACGACGAAGACCGCGACGAGTTTTTAAGGATCGGGAGAGCGCTCGTGACGTTCGTGTTACCGACGACGAGATGGAAGGAAATCATCGAAGATTTAGAGTGGGCGAACGCAAACGTGTCTTTGATAGCGACGAGAGATTCGTTGGCGTTCGTTTCTGAATCGAGCGACATTGGAAGCGTCAAAGTCGACGTCGATTTATCCTCTCTGGTCGAGTATTCCTTTCGCGAAGCGTCTTCTCGAGGAGGAGACGGAGGAGGAGGAGGAGGAGGAGGAGGAGAAGGAGAGGGACAGACATCGAACAAAAGAAAACAAAAGTGGACGTACAAGCAAGAATTTTTGAAGCGATCGACGATGGTTCCAACGCATAGCGGCGCCGTTATCGCAACCGCGGGAGGAACGAATAACACGTTCGGCCAATACCGTCAAACGCAAACGCAAGGTGGTGGAGGCCCCGGAGGCTTCCATCTACCTCACCATCGCGTGGAAACCGACGAAGCGTACAAGGCGACGACAAAAATTTCCGTCGGCGAAACCGGCGTTCTTAAAGTCGCGCACATGCTCCGTCTCCGCGCGTTACTTGGTCATCACCAAAGCAACGCGTTTGGCGACACCAACGCCACCACGGCGGACCGAAACGACGGAGTTGGAAACTCGCTCCGCGGCGGCGGCGGCGCGTCCACGTGCAACGTCCCGGTTACGTTCGTCATGGCCCCCTCGGTCGTCGGAGACGACCACGACGACGACGGCATGGGTTCGGACGAAGAGCACGAAGAATACGACGCGGAATAATAAGGAACATAATGGAATACTAAATAAGGAACATAATGCCGCAATTCAGCAGAGAGTGGTGAGAGAGACAACGTAACAAAACGACAGAGAAAAACATGTACTGATACTACTCACAACAGAGCAGAAAACAACACGCACGGAATTGAAAATTTTTTCTTGAATTTGCCACTTTTAAAATTCGTTCTTTTCCGTTTAATTAAATACAAAAGTGGTGCACAGGATAACATCTCTCTGTTGAGGAGGGAAAGAGAGAGTTTAGAGAGAGAGAGAGAGTACCACCAAACGCGCGTTGTTCTTATTCGTCTTTCCGGAGGACTTTATATACGTTCGTTTCGCGGTCGATACGTCCTCCACGCACGTGGCGAGAAAAAGATTGAAAAACACTCAAATGAAGTTTGAATTGGACGATTCGAAGAAGGAATCCATCGCCTTCCACGCGCTCCAGTTCGCGAAGAAAGCACCCACCGCAGCTCAGATAAACGAACTGGACGAACAAAGCGCGACAGATTCCGGGCAATTTCTGCGAGAACTTTCGGAAATTTCGCCACAATCAGTCGCGAATCCGTCGATATGCGATGGCATTTTCGTCTGTTCGAACGTGTTGGAAGATGCGAACGCGTCGAGTTCTCGGAAAACGCACGCGTTTGCGTTACTGGCGAACATGTTTACGGACGAGGAAGTTCTGCGTCGAACGCATTTACACGAGAATAAAAAATTAGCGAAAATAACCATCGAACATTTGTTCTCGTTGGATGTGAAGGTCGATCGACCGTGTTTGACGCAAGTCGCTCGCTTACTCGTCGCCGCGGGACAAAAGTGCAAAAGTTTGGGGTACCAGTGGGGCGAACTCGGCGACGAAAACGACGAGGTGTGGTGGCTCGAGTTGTTGTACGACGAAGACGTACAACAGAGGCTGAAAAGCATTAAAGAGTTAGGAGAGCGGAGTAGTTCCGTGGACGAATTGTGCGGTTTGATCGGAGATATCGAGTTGTTAACCGTAAACAGTCCGGCCGCGACGATGTAAAAATAGTTATTTTAGTCGCGTCTAGTCGCGAATTCCTTACGTACGTGTTGTATTTTTAAATATTTTTAACGATAATGATCATCAAAATGCCATCTCACGAGAGAGCGCGAGGACAGTTATCCATGGAAGTTGCGCTATTACGCACAAGATGGCGAACGTGTACCCTTTTCGTTCCTGTTGAGTCGTGTGCGCGCGTATCTGTTCGCGTAGGATTTGTTGGTTGTCGCGTTCGTACCTATCGTATTCTTTCGAAAACGTAGCCGTCTTGGCGTTCAAACGAAACACGCCTCGCAAGGCGTCTCGTTTTGCGACGTAGTTTGCTCGCCAGAAGATTTTCCCGAGCGCGTTGACAAATGGTTTTCTCGTCGCGTTCACGCTGAAGAATATAAACAGAGAGAAGAAGACGCTCGAGAAAGTTTGGTGAAGAAAGGTTTCGGTTTCGCACGCGGCGAGTTTTGAACGGAAGCGAAGAGGCGTTTCTCTCACTCCTAAACAGTGCGCGGCGTTTGTGTTGGAGAGACACGGCGCTTGCACACGCGCTGAATCGATGTATATGCTTTCGTCGGTTATGAAGTAAGAACTGTTCGTGTCATCAAAGAAAGTCTCGATCGACTCGAGCGTTTCGTTGAGAGCGCTTCGCGCTAAAATCTCCTGGTTTTGATAATACGCAAAGTCGGAAGAAGAAGATGAAGACGAAGTCGTATTTTTACTCAACTCTCGCAAGATTGCATGTTCAGGCGCACACGTATCGAACGCTTTTTTGTCTTTCATGCTCACCAATCTATACGATGTCTCGATGACATCCGCTTCCGCCAAAAGTGCCTCGAACTCGCTTCTCGCCGTAGCGGCGTGCGTCCGTATCGCGCTTGCCTTCATGGAAACCAGCTGTTTCCTTTGAAATTCACCAGTCGCGTTCGGCGTCACGTGGATGTAATCTCGAGCGCTATTGTATGCATTCCTCGCGAGGAAAGACGACGTGGATTGGAAATCTTCCGACTCATTCGAATTGAGAATATCGTCTGAGAATGTCTTTCTGGAACATTTTTGCGAGTGCGATTGAAGGATTGGATAATACGCCGACCAAACGATAGTCGCGACGAAGAATACCACGGCAAACTTAACGATTGCCGCGTGCACGGGGTCACCAAAAAATGCCGCCACTCTTTCTAAAGTGCTCACTTTCTTCGTGTCGTTGTCTCCTCTTTTGTAGCGCTCCGCTTTTCCGTACTCGCTGAAGTCTCGACGACGACCATCTTCTACAACGAGACATGAAGAGTCCGTAACCGTTCTCTTTTGCGCGGACGACGCTACGAGCATCGGCTCGAGAATAAACGCGTCCGAGTGCCAGTGTTGCGCGAGTACTTGTACTGTTCGAATAACTCTGTACGCCACGTCTGCGTGTACGACGGCGTCTTTCGCCCTCTTCAGATTTTGGAACGCGTTACGTAGCGTCGCTCCTGGCGCTTTAAATCCGAGCGGCGCGAATATGTTGAAATTTAAATCGGTATTATCGTGTTCAGCAGATGACACGAGCTCTTCAAATCTTGACGTATTTGTCATTCGTTCGGATGCAGATGTGAAATTGACCTTTGAAGAGCTGGTTGCAAGATTTTGCTCATCAAGCCGTTTCGAAAGCGCCGCGGTGTCGCGATCAAACGCGCTTTTTCTCGTTTCACTCAGCTGTAACTCCGATTGTATGTACTCGTCCAACGCTTTGCTGTTGTTTCCTCCATCGCTCAATAAAGGAGGATTGTAGTCATCGAACGCGGAAACATTTTTGAACCGCTCCGCGAGATTTCCGGTTGTCGAGATGAACGTCGCGTTGACTTGTTCGGCGAGTTCCTTGGACGTTTTCGAAACCATGCTACTCGACTGCGCGGTAAAGTTTGAGACGAGAAGTTCCGCGTCCATTCGAGCTTTGTCCATCATTTGCTTTGTTCGTTCGTTTAGTCCTTGCAACTCGGTCGATGAAAACGTGATGTCGTTCAACTGTACGGATCCAAACGACGGCGTCGTTTCGAACAATTCAAGATCTATCCCTGGATTCAAAAGGAGTTTAGCCTCCTCTAGGAAAGGTTGGACCGTGGAATCGTACCACTTAAAAAACTCTCCGATTTCTTCCATTTCCTCGTCGTAAACAGCTTTGATAACGTCCACTTTACTTCTCGTTGACGCGGCGACTTCTCGGTACATGTCATTCGCTGCGCTCGCGGTTTCCAAGAGAAGTTGAGAGGTCTCTTCCATCGACGCAGACGCTTTTGAGGCAAATGAATCAGTCATATTGGAAATGTTTGCAAAGGATGCATTCATATAGACATCAATGGAACCCACAGAAACCGCGGTGAGCTCCGGCATTACGAATCGGGTCGTCTGCAAAAAGTCTGCAGTTTTATTCGCCATGTACGATTGGTCGTATTCTCGTCTCTCTTCTAGTACATGCAAAACGTTCTTCACCGATAACTCTGCCGAGGTTGCGTACCGTCCATTTGCACTCTCTAAATCGCTCGCGAGCTGCTCAGTCTCCTCTGCGTTTATGCCAAGTCTTCGTTTTATGACGTTTCCTAAAGTCGCGTCGTCGTGCGCGCCAAAATTACCTTCCTCGGTAAGAGAGGAGGGAACACACATCCTCGCGTTCAACACCGCATTTACCGCATCCACGTACACTTTATCCACATCGATAGTGTTATCATCATCGAGTTTATTCTTAGCATAAAAAAGCTTCTGCGAACGCAACGTCGCCGCCAACATTTCCATCTCTCTCTCGGCTTCCCCCGTCGCGTTCGCCAACCGATCGACCGCGTCATCGTTCTCTCTTCTCGCCGTTCGCGCGCGCTCCTCTTCTCTCTCAATCTCACGCGCCAACGTCTTCTCGCACCCTCGGTAAGTTCTCTCCACGCATCTCTCGTGTCGTACTTTCTGCTCGTGCGCTTCTCTCGCCAACCGCTCCCACGCGAACGCGACTCGATCGAAAGACGACGAGATATCATCCGTCCTCGCCTTCAAAGATGTCAAAGTCGTCGAATATTTTGCGACCGTTTCGCACACCGATAACGACCCGAACCACAAAAGAATCACGGAAACGATCGATAAGGAGAGTTTCGCTTTCGCCGAGCGCGTTCGCTCTTCTTTATCGACGATGGCCTTGTTCTTCTTTTCTTCTTCTTCTTCTTCCTCGAAGTCTTTTACGTCGTCGTCCTCCTCGTCTTTATTTTTGGTCAACAACAAAGAAGGCGTTTTGAACATTTTCTCTCTCTCTCTCTCGAAAAGGAGAAACAAAAAGAAGTTGCAGTCTCCCGGCGGCAGCGCTACTACTACTACTACTACTACTACTACTACTACTCTCCGCCAAAGAGTTTCATAAAACGACGAACGGTTCGAGTATACGAACGAGACGAGTGGTTCGCGTTCGCTTTGTTTCGCGATATAAATGAGATATAAATTCGCATGTGTCACATGTGTCAAAAATAACTCAACTCCCCCCCGGGGAATAAAAAACATTCAAAGAACACACGTTTGCGTCAGAGAATATGTCGTCGCAAAAACAATCCTACCCGCGCGTGGGCGTTGGCGTCGTCTTATTCTGCGTACAAACTGGCGAAATACTCGTCGGGAAACGAAAAGGGTCTCACGGTTCCGGCCAGTGGGCGTTACCCGGCGGCGCGTTGGAGTGGAAAGAAACGTCCTCGTCGTGCGCGAAACGAGAACTGCGCGAGGAAACCGGGATAGATTTAAACGAGGTTTGGCACGAGGAAGTGCACGACTCCCTCGACGACACCTCAGAAATCGGCGACGACAAGTGTTCTTTCCACACCTGCGAATCCATCATCGACGACAACAATCACTGGATAACACTCTTTCGCCTTTTCTTCGTGAACGAGAGCGACGTGAAAGGGAAAGAGAAAACGATGGAAAAGAACAAGTGCGAGGGATGGATTTGGCGACGTCCGGAGGACATTCAAGAGCCGATGTTTACGCCGCTCAGGAAACTGATAACGAGCGGGAAGTTGTTTCAGGTTTTGGGTTTTGGATGATATATAATACAACTGTACTTTACTTCTTAGATGATACACAACGCGCGTAAACATCATCCGTATCAAAGGCATACCACCCAAACGTTTGTTTTTCGGGAAAAAAGCAGAGACGAATTTCAAAAGTTTCCTCATTTTGAAAGCTACGTAACGCTATTCACCCCGCGTGCGCTCCTCTGCGAAAGCGCCTAAAACGGCTCCTCAAAAGAGAGAGAGAGAGAGCGAGAGAGAGCGTGTATCATCATCCCGTCTCTTTCTCGTCGTTACTTTACGTATAAAACATTCATCACACGAAAGGAAAAACAAGAGAGTAAAATGCCGAAGGAAAAGAAAATCATCGGGACCGGAGTGAAGCAAAAAGCGCTCACCGCGGAGGAGAAGAAACGGAAAGAGGAGAAAGAAAAGCGCGAAAAGGAGCGAGAACGGAAAGAACGGAAAGCCCGCGACGCGGTGGATCGAACGTTTGGCTTGAAGAACAAGAACGTGAGCTCGAAAGTGCAAACGCAAATCGCTCGAAATGTCGCCCAGGCGCCGAGTCACCTGACGCCCGAGGCGAGACGAGCGCAAGCGGAAGCGAGAGCGAGGGAGAAGAAGAAAACGAAAGAAGCGGAGATGCAAGCGAAGCGCGAGTTGGACGTGCTGATGGGAGTTATCAGCGACGTTTCTCTGAAGAGAGAGGACGAAGAGGAGGACGAGGAGGATTCGCCGAAATCGAAGCAAGAGTTGGACGCGCGCGAGGAAGAGAAGCGAAGGAAAATCGAAGAGAAGCAAAGACTTCTGAAAGAGTTGGAGAGGAAGCAGGCGGAGATGCAACGACAAGAAATCATGTCGTCGTCCGGGGTGAAACTGAAACCAGGCGACGAAGGGTACGACCCTTACGAGGATTACCCGGACGAAAATATCCTAGGCGGAGACTTCGAGGACGAGGAGGAAAGAGAACGTCTGTTTAAGCGTTTAACGAAGGCTGTGTGCGGCATCGGAAAGAAAGGCGAGGTCCGCGACGCCGTCGGCGAGATTCTAAAAACCATCGAAGACGACGACGACGAGGACAACGACGACGACGCGTGATGGGGAGAACGAGGAGAGAGGGAACACGTATTTAGACGTAGAAGTATAGAGATAGCAGTGATCATCGAGCGTATCATCAATTCATCGTAAACGCACACGACCCACGACCAAACAAGTCCAAGAAGGAAAAAGCGCCACTTTCCACCACCCATCCAAACATCCTCAAAACATATATGGGTCGCGCGTTCTTCTCCATGACCTCCAACAACAACAACACCACTCCAATCCTCGATCACAACGGGGAGAAGCTCAAAGATGACGGCACGAGTACCGGTGTACGCAACGCCTCCTCGTTCTCCGATATCGTCCATAACATATCCACTTCGAAACAATTTCCCCAACTGAAAGCTCTCTTCTTCGTCACCGCGTGGGCGATAGCCTCGTCGTCTTTGATTTTCCTGAACAAACACCTGATGTCCGAGGCGGACTTCCACTACCCGATGATTTTGTGCAGCATGGGAGTGGCCGCGTCGTGGACGATATCGGTCGGTTTGATTTCCTTGGGAATTTCGACTGTCTCGACGAAGAAAGGACAGACGCAAATAACCGCGAGATGGTACGCCACGCATATTTTACCGATTGGAATGTTCGCGGCGTTGAGTTTAGGATTTGGGAATTACGTGTACTTATATTTGTCCGTGTCGTTTATTCAGATGTTGAAAGCGTGCGTGCCGGCGGTGACGTTGTTCGTGATGTTTTGCGCCGGGTTGGAACGGTTGGACGCGAAGGTTTTGCTCGGGGTGGCGGTGTTGACGATTGGAACGACGTTGAGCGCGTACGGGGAAATTGACTTTAAATGGATTGGAGTGGTGATGATGGTTACGAGTGAGTTTTGCGAGGCGATTAGAATGGCGGTGCTGCAATATCTGTTGGGGAATTTGAAGTTCGAATTGATCGAAGGATTGTATTGGTTCTCTCCGGCGAGTTTGGCGTGTTTGTTTATCGGGATCATGTGGTTAGAGATGCCGGCATTTGTGCGTGAAAATGGTGTTGGGAAAATTATGGAGTCGCCAAGTTTGTATATCTGCGCCGCGTTGCTTGGTTTTTTGGTGAACTATTTGACGTTAGGCGTGATTAAATCAACCAGCGGCTTGACGTTCAAAGTTTTAGGCCAGGCGAAGAACACGGCGGTGATATTGATTTCCGTGATGGTGTTCGGGTCGCAAGTAACGAGTTTACAAATCGTTGGATATACGATTAGCATGGCTGGCTTTTACGTCTACCAAATGGCCAAGATGGAACAACAAAAAGCGCTGGAGAGTGCAAACTTGGAGATGAGAAGCTCGAGCGAGCAATAGCGCGAAATGTGTTGTAATTTTTAATATTAGAGTGTACGTGTTGGTATATATAGAAAGGAAAGAATTCAGATTAATTTTAACCTCTATTCGGTGCGCCTTGCGCCCCCTGGCGTCTTTGCATTTCCTGTTGTTGCGCTTGCTGCTGCGCCAACAGCAACTCGTAGTTCTTATTTTCCGCGATGCTCGCGCCTTTGCTGATTATTTTATCAACCAACCCGTACTCGATGGCTTTCTCCGGCGTGAAATACTTTGTTCGACTCATGTCTTTCGCAATCGTTTCCTTATCTTTCCCAGTAAACGCTTGCATGAAACCAAAGTAATAGTTCTCGCACACGTCGACTTCGTTCGCTCTGACTTGCACGTCCGTGGACGTGTTAAACATTCTATTCAACCTGGGCGGCGCCGTCGCAATCTGCGCGTTTGGCAATGCCCATCGGCACCCCTTATCCCCCGCCGCTAAAATTAACGCCGCGTTCCCGTACGTCTTCCCTACCGCAACCGTGTGAATCTTCGGCTTGATATATCGCATAGTATCGATAATCGCGTACGCCTCGTTGTCCACGCCAACGACTTCGTCTCGACCATCCTTATCCTTTCCCATCGACCCCGCGCTATGAATGTACAAATACGCCGGCTTCTCCGCTTGTTCGTACCCTAAATATAACAACTCCGCAACCACCAACTCCGTCACCGCTGGCACCAAGGACATACCAATGTAACAAATTCTCGCGTTTAACAACAAACTGGGCAAATCCGGCGGCGCCACGGCGCCGGCGGGCGCCATCCCTCCCGCCATCATCGTCGCCCCGGACATATTCCCACTCTCCGGAGGATTCGCGTCCGATGGAAACTGATCGCGATAGCTCATCCTCGCCGAAATCGTATCCGTCGAAACCAAGCTTTTCGCTTGCGCGTTTCTCGTTTGCTCCGGCGTCAACCCGAACAAACGAATTTGGCTCTCCGTCAACCCTTTCAAGGATGCTTTTCGTTCCATGTCCGCCTGTTTTACCGCGGCGGCTTTTTCCGGCGTCCAGAGTTCATCGTGTCCAAAGTTTAATAACCCGGACGCTTTAATACTGCTCGTCTCGTTCGTCTGTCGTTTATTTCTTCTGTTGTTTCTTCTGTTCTCGTTCCTCGCGACGGCACATCTCCTCGTAAAATTTGCCCCAATCGTCCTCCTCGAGGAAATCGACGTCTCCCCGGCGCTCGCGTTGCTCAAAAAAGCCGTGCGCATTCTTCAACAACAAGTTCTTTCGTATTTAATAAATCTCCTCCTCTTTTCGAAGATGAACGATACTCAATTCGCGAAAACACAAAAACGTTCTTTTCGCGAGTACTTTTTTCCGTTCAAAAGTGCGCTCTCACCTTCGCAACGATACGCGCGAGAAAGAAGAGCGTTTTTACGCGTAATAAGTCGTGTGTAGATTCGGTTGAAGAAAATTTTGCTTCTTTTTTATGAAGCCTTTGGACGAGGCAGAGAGGAGGTCAAATTTTTTTTAGGAAGAGACGAAAAAAGTTCAAAATCTTCTTAAAAACGACAGAACCAACGCCTCCCATGGCGACATCATCATCATCATCGTCCGGGAAGGCCGCTTTGTTGTGTACTCCTAATAAAAAAAAAGAAACCAAATCTCGAAACGCGTGGGGAAAACCACCCAAAAGCATTTATCATCCCGGAAGGAGAAGGCGTTTGACGTCGTCGAGGAGGATCGGTGTTGGTTTTTCTTCCTCGGGAGACGAGGACGACGAAAACGTGAGAACTTCATCATCGTCGTCGTCGTCGTTCGTGAAGTTGACGTGTCCGATATGCACGCGAAGAGTTTTAGAGGAGAGGGCTAAAGACGTGTGCTGCGGGAAAACGTGGACGATTGAACGAAAGAACGCGTACGAGTACACAGATTTAGAGATTTCGAGAAACGCGAACTCGTTTCGAGAGGCAAAGCTAAGCGGAACGTCTCTGTTCGAAACGCCGATTGTGAGCAACGCCTACGAAAGGGGCTGGCGAGATTCCTTCGCCTGGGCTGGGTTTCCCGGGAAGGAGAAGGAGTTTGACGTCGCGATGCGGTTCGTCAGAGAGAATACTAATCAAAGACAACAACAAAATCAAAAGCAGCAACTTGGAGAAGTCGTTTTAGATGTTTCGTGCGGATCTGGTTTGTTCGCGAGAAAGTTTGTCGATTCGAAGGCGTTCGCGAGAGTCGTCGCGAGCGACTTTTCGGAGAACATGTTGATAGAAGCGAGTCAGTTTGCGCGAGAGGAAAACATTGATGCAAACGTGATCACGTTTGTACGCGCGGATGTTGGACGCTTACCTTTTGAGACGGGTAGCGTAGATGTTGTGCACGCCGGTGCAGCTCTGCATTGCTGGCCTTCGCCGACGCAAGCCGTGGCTGAAATTTCGAGAGTATTGAAACCGGGCGGCACTTTCGTAGCCTCTACGTTTCTCGATCCGAGCGCGAACTTGAACAACGACGATTTGACGAAACCGTTTTCGGATTTCTTCAGGGACGCTAAATTAGGTACCGGAGGCGCGTTTAATCGGTTTTGGACGGAACAAGAGCTCAAAGATTTATGCCAAATGGTTGGCTTGGAAGACTTCAAACGCGAACGCGAGCGACAATACATTCTCTTCGCCGTGAAAAAGAACTCGGTGAGGTGCGAAGACGACGACGAAGTCGAGGAGTGTGATATCGTTTTATCCATGGACGAGAAAGGGCAATAAAGCTTCATAGTGCACGTATAATAGTAATACTCAACGCAACGCTGTAAATTATTTTTATTATGTATTTGTGGGTTACCACCAAAACTCTACTACGTTTATTACTTCGTTTTACGCTTCGACGACGTGTTCTTGTAACTCTTCATGTAAAAGTTACCGAACAAAACCAACATGTTCGCCATGACGAACATTTGCGAATACGGTAAAATCTTCAAGCACTTCGTGTACAACAAAACGTAAACCGCGTGGCAAAACACCACCATGAACTGTAACAATTGAAGTTGCGTGATGTACCTCTTCCACGGCACCGCTACACCCATCAACGCCATGGCGTAATACGAATACATCACCACGTGAATGAACGAGTTGCACAAAGCGCCAAAGTACATGTCCACGCACGGCGCCTGGTTAATCGTCCAGCACACCATCCACCACGCCCACACCAACAGCACGTGATGATACACGTGCAAAAACGACACTTGCTTTTCTTTCTTTCTCAAAATCATCCACACCGTATCCAACAACTCCAAATATTTGTTGTTGTAATGCAACCAAACCCCCAACGCGACGCCGAACGTTCGCGTATCGTTCCATCGACACGTTTCCCCCCAAACCTTGAAATTATTCGTCTTGATTTCACTCACGAACAAATAACACACGTACACGTTAAATAACGTCTGATACACGTTATACACCAACATCAACGCTTTCGGATTAAACGGCTCGGCGCGCTTTCGCATGATTTTCGGGCCAACGAAAACCATCGTCAAATACAACAAAGACGCAATCAACGGCGCTTCAAACGATAACCCATCGATCCATTTCAACGCGGATATTTTCGTCCCGTTTCTGTTCAAACTCGCATTACGAGTCGTCCTTAACACGTACGAGTAAAGCTGGTGAAAATACACGCCAAAGCATGCCAACGCGATGAAGACGCCCGTTTTCGTCGTCGAATCTTTTCCCATTTTATTCTGTCGTTTTACCCAAAAGTGTTCTCAAATGGAGTGATTGATGCGTGTTAAATATAATAAATTAAGGCTCGTTTTCCGTACGTTTCCGCTCGTTTAAGCGAATGCCTTCTCTTTCGTGTCGCGCGTTGGTCGAAATCGCTCCTCTTTCCGAGCTTTTGTTCTCGTCAAAAGTCCTCCTCAGTAAAGAGTTTTGATGAGAGTTTTGAGAGAAAAATTCTGGCGACGAGACTTCCCCAAAAGAGGAGTTTTGGATAAAGAAAATATCTATCCCCAGAAATACTTTTCATTAAAAGCAAAGACGATGACGACGACGACGACGATGCGGTCGGTGCCGTTAGGGTTACCACCTGGCGTGACTCAGCGAAACGTTCAACAGCAGCGGCGCCTTTGTTCTTCTTTTGGAAGAAGAAGAAGAAGAAGAACATCTTTTCATCATCCAAAGAAGCGTATCTCCTTTTCGATTGGAGCGACGACGGAGACGACGGAGACATCATCATTTTCTTCGTCGAAGACAGAAGAAGAGGCGTGGAATGAAGACGATATCGATAACATCGCGTTCGTGGATTTAGCGAAGGAAGAATCGACGGCCATCTCGAACAAATCCGGCGCCGGGGCAACCATGGCGGCACCGGACTGGATGACGCAATTGAACAGACTGTGGGGAGGCGCGAGTGAGATTCCAGTCGCGGATGCCAAGTTGGACGACATCACCGGATTATTAGGTGGTGGTCTGTTTCAACCGTTGTTTAAGTGGATGAAAGAGGCGGGACCGGTGTATTTGTTGCCAACTGGGCCGATTACTTCGTACGTGGTTATTAGCGACCCGGCGTGCGTGAAGCACGTGTTGTTTAACTACGGATCGAAGTATATTAAAGGGACGATTGCCGAAGCTGGGGAGTTTTTGTTCGGAAAAGGCGTCGCGTTGCAAGAGTTAGAACCTTGGAAGATGCGAAGGAAAGCAGTGGCGCCAGCTTTGCACAGGGCATACGTGGAAGCGATGGTCGATCGGACGTTTGGGCAGTGTGCGAATAAAATGGTGGAGACGATGGAAAAGACAAACGGGGGGAAGAGCATTAACATTGAGAGCAAATTTTCGCAAGCCGCGTTAGATATTATTGGCATTTCCGTGTTCAACTATGATTTTAACGCGTTGGAGACAGCGGCGCCGGTGATTCAGGCGACGTATACGGCGTTGAAAGAAGTGGAAACGAGGTCGATGGATTTGTTGCCGACGTGGCGATTGCCGGAGGAGTTTTTGAGAGCGGTATCACCAAGACAAAAAGCGGCGCAAGACGCCGTGGTGATTATTAGAGATGTCACGACACGGTTAGTGGAAGAGTGTAAGAAGATGGTCGAGGAAGAGGAAAAAGTGGGCGGCGCCGAGGCGTGGGCGAGAGATTACTTGAACGAGAGCAATCCGAGCGTCTTGAGATATTTGATCGCAGCGAGAGAGGAAGTGTCTTCGACACAATTGAGAGACGATTTGTTGTCGTTGTTAGTGGCTGGACACGAAACTACCGCGAGCGTTTTGACTTGGGGTACGTACGAGTTGTTGAAACCGGAAAACGCGGAACAGTTGCGAATTTTGAGGCAAGAGTTGGACGAAGTTTTAGGAACGAAACCGTATCCGGATTTCAACGACTTGATGAAGATGCCATATTTAGAGAGATGTTTCCACGAAGCCATGCGATTATATCCACAACCGCCGGTGTACACTCGACGCGCGGTGGTTGAGGATGAGTTGCCGTTGAACGGGTTAACCATCCCAAGAAACCAGGACATTTTGGTCTCCATTTTTAACTTGCACCGAGACCCGAAGAATTGGGGCGAGAGTTCGTTAGAGTTTGAACCGATGCGTTTTGGCCCATTAAACCGAGGTCAACCGAGCGAGTTAAACACGGAGTACAGGTATGTTCCCTTCAGTGCTGGACCGAGAAGATGCCCGGGCGATAAGTTTGCGGTTTTGGAAGGCGTGGCGATTTGGGCCACCATGTTACGACGACTCGATTTGTCGTTGGTGGAAGGTCACAAGGTTGAAATGACGTCCGGAGCGACTATTCATACTCGAAACGGGTTGTTATGCGACGTAACCGTGCGGGAAATGCGAACGGTAAACGATGATGATAAGATGGATTGGGATAGTTTAAGACCGACGAAGACGAAACCGGGCGACGAGAAGTACTGGTTGCCCGAGAGAGCGGCAGCCGGTGGAGGTAAATGCCCGGTTCCGCACTAAAATACTAGAATGATATTGTAAAGAGAAGCGCACACATTGTTTATACACTGTATGGTACCTGGTACCTCGAGAAGGTATATTATTATCCGATACGAAGCGATACGATTGTTCTTTTTATTACAAGCTCTCAATTCCTCGTACATTTTTCTTCTAAAAGTTTCTATGAAATTTTAATGTGTGTTCTCTCTCTGTTCTCTCATCCTCTAGTTTATTCCTCTTCCTCCTCTTCGTCGTCACCGCCACCCGCGGCAGCCGCTTTTTGCGCCATGCGTCGTCTCTTCACGCGGCCCGGTCTGCCACCACCCAACGGTGAGTTCAACGCAAAGTCGATGTGCTTTTGTGTCTCGACGCGAACCAAAAACGACGGCACGTTGACGATTTGCTTACCAACTCTGATGTGTCTTTGTTTGATCAAGATACGGGCGTGGTGCACCGACTTGGCCAAACCGAGCTTAAATACCAAAGTTTGCAATCTTCTCTCCAAGAACTCCTCCGCGTTCAACGCCAACACGTAATCCAAAGATTCCTTATCCGCTTCTAACAAACCGTACGTTCGCATTCTCTTCAAAATAGCGTTACCTTCGAAGATTCTCTTAGGATCGTCTTCGTCCAAGGTGAGCAAAACTCTCGCAGCGTTGCGCAATTTGTTCAACGCAAACTGGACTCTCCATAACTCTCTCTTGTTACGGAGGCCGTATTCACCGACAGTCTTCAACTCGGCGTCGAGACGGACTTTTTCGAAAGGACGTCTCGGCTTGGAGAAAGTCTTCGAGTCTGTGAAAGAAGTAAAAAAGGTTGAGGAGATGAGAGGTGAGTGAAACGATGATGATGATAAAACGATGCGATGACGATACTAATAACGACGACAACGCGGCAAGCGATCCTCACGAAATCGAGATGCTCGAACGGTCGATTCGTACGCAAAGAGAGACAAAAGCGCCGTTCGAGCTCAGATGCTTCCTCCCAATCGCCTTTCTCCCACCCACAAAAGCCCTCAAGCGTAAAATGAGAATCGACCAACGCGCGCGCAAAAGCCACTCGCGCTCGACGCAAACGAGATAAAGGAAGACGCAACGCGCTCGATCGAACGCAGAAACATTCAAACCGAACATTTCCGTTTCTTTTCATCCAACATCTCGTTCGCATCGCGGTCTTTCTCGCGCGTTTGCCCACTTTCTCACGCCCTCAAATCAATTCGAGAGAGGCGAAAGAGAGACCCAAAAGCGCGCAACCAAAACAAAATCGTTCTCGACGATCAAAGACCCATCGCGAACGTTCTTCGCCTCGTTCGACGCGACGCTCAAAAAGTACGAAATACGAGAACTCTTTACTCACAGTTTCTGAAAACCTTTGCGGACGGCATCGTTTATTACGTCGTGTGTATATTTACGCGCACAATGAGGAAGAGAGATGTGTTTTTTGTCTCAAGATGGCTTCTTCGTGGTTTTTTGGTTTTTTTGGTTCATTTCACCCAAAACGCTTCATTTTTGGAAAAAAGAAAAAGAAAAAAACCAAACGCACATGCCAAATTTACGTCTGGCGGAAGAGCTCGCGCGGCGCGTGGAAGAGGAGGAAGAGGAGGAGGAAAAGACCGCGAAGAAAAAAGAGAGACGACTGGAATCGCGCGTCCTCGAACCGCTTCTCGAGACGTACGAGAAGCGAGAGACGTCGCAGTTTTTTTTGACCAACTTTAGTAAAAGCGGTGTCGGTCAAAGCAAAGGAGGCGACGAGGAGGAGGAGGAGCGAAAAGACGACGTAAACGATGACGATGAAAGAGGAGAAGAAAAAGATGACGACGACGACGACGATGAAAAGATGCGGCGGTTGTTTGCGCACGGCGTGAGTGATGCGCACGAGTACGCGCTGCAGAGCACGGTGGAGGAAGAAGAAGAAAAGGAGGAGAAGGAGACGAAGGAGGAAACCTTTGAGGACGACGACGACGCTAATAATAGAAGCAAAACGGACGAAGATATCATCTCGATCGTTTGGTTCAAGGAAGAAGAAAAGGGCGAGGAGGAGAACAGCGTCGTCGCGAAAATTGTGCACGAAAGATTTAAGGAGTACGTGACGGTTCACGACCCGTATCTCCGCGACGACGGGCTTTTACTCTCTTACGTTGACTTGGAGAACGAGAAGCGAGTGGACGCGTACGCGTTCGATCGAGCGGATGGTTTTGGGACGTTTCGTAAGACGAGAGTGATTTTCTTTACGGTTGAGCGTAAAGAAAATGGGAGTGATAGCGAGGATTTAGAAAGAGAAGATGGAAGAGAAGATGATGATGATGATGGGGAGATATCGTTTACGATTCGAAAAATTGAAGAGACGTTTCGAAACTGCGGCATAGAAGAGGAAGACGGCGGTTACGGACGAGACATGCGCATTGAACGGGCAACTTTCGACTCGAGAACAAATGCTGCCGTGTTTGAATTCCTTCCGAAGGGCACGTCTCTGTTTGGTGAAACAAAAACGTGGCGGAAGAACGAAAAGAAGGAGGACGATTGTACGAACCCGGGCGCTACCGTTAAAGAAGGACAAAGCGAAGAAGAGAATGAAAAAGAAGAAGTAAACGAGGACGAAGAAACAACGGAGTTTATTCGAAAAAGACTTCCATTTTGTGTGTCATCGTTCGAAGAATTTGGCGAGCGCGCCAACCGCGAAGCGTATTCGTCCGCTCGAAAAGCGCTCGGAGATTTTTTTAGCAGCAACGCGATCTCGAAGAAACGTAAAAACAGAAAGTGCGATACGGTTGTACAAAAACCCAGCGTAAGCGAAAGCGGCGTTACAACCGAGGAAATATTAGATGATAAGTCGCGACAAGAAGATAATAACGAAAAGGAGGAAATGTTTACTGAACTCGAACAGGAGGCGCTCCGACTCGAGCTCGAAACCGCTTCCCGACGCGTCGCGGAGAACTCCCGCGCCGTCCTCGCTCAAATCGACGCCAACAAGAAGCACTTCCAACGCCACGTGCTCAAAGAACGCGCGGAATCTGCGCTCAGATCCATGCAAAAAGCGAAACTGTTGTTTGAAAAAACCAAAGTGGAAGAAGAAGCGCAGAGAGAAGAAGATCTCACCTCGAAAACGTCCGCGACGCTCGAAAACGGTGGAACTGGTTCGCAACAGCTCGCCGACCTCTCCGCGGCTTTTCGTCAAGCGCGCGTAAATTTTATCGCGCGTCAGCGTCGGTACGATCGCGCGAGAGCACTTTTCTCGAGCAACGGCGGTTCAAAGAAGGAAACCACCTTCTGTCGTTGAGGTCACATGCGAAAAATGTCCTCCGAGATGTGTGTTTCGAAAGGAAGCTGCTCTCTGGCGCGCAAAAGCACTTAATTGAAATCACTTTCAAACTCCGAAAACGAAACTCCGACGATTCATCACACACACCACAAAGAGGCCACACGCTTCGAAAAAGTAAGGAACGAAATATTCTCCTCAGACAGAAGTACGGAGTCAAAGGCACAAAAGCACCCGCACATCTCTGCGTGCGTGTGTTGTTGTGTGTCTCATCATCTCCGTTGCCTCTTGCCTCTCTCTCTTCACATTTCTCTCACGCAAACGCGAGAGGAACAGCGAGAACGAAGCCTTTCGGGAGAGCGAGGGATAAAAGCAAAACGAGCGGCACACTCGGTGGCGGAGTTCCGCACTCGACGAAAGAGGAATAATTGATTTTCCCGGGGACGGAATATCCGATTTGGGGAAGCGAGAAAGGGAGACCGACGACGAGCTCTTATCTGCGAGTATGGCACGATTTGGATTCCCCCCGTCGTCTTTATCTTCCTCGTCTGCGTCGAATTCGTCGTCGTCTGCGTCGTCCGCGGTCGCCGGGAGGAGCACGAGTCCGAGAGAGCGACACCTTTCCTCGAAGAAGATGAGTGTTGGTTTTACGCACGCGACGAATAAGGTGAGCGGTGGCGACGCGGGAATGAGCGGGAATACGAATGGCCCCGGCGGAAACGAGTCTGCGACGAATACGAACGCGAATATGATGACGATGATGAGTACTCCGTCGAAGCCGCAGCATCCGCATTCGCCTCGAGCGAACGACCTGCAACAGAGAAGACTCCGACGGAAATTACGCGCGCGTCTGTTTTTGAAAGTGTTTCTCGTTGTAGCGTTCTTACACTTCTTCGGTCGAACGGCGTACCATTTTCTGTACTTTGTGAAGATTGGATACTTGCGGTACATCAAGTTCCCGTTGAGAGACCAGAGGCCGATACCGTGCGGGAACGATACGCCACCACCGACGGAACAGTTGGCGGATTTGTTCGAGAGGAGGAAGGCGTACGAGGAAAGTAGGAAGAGTTTAGGCGTGAAGATGAAAGACGCGGTGGTTTTTGGGAATAAGGCGAGCGGGTCGCCGAAACACTTACAACAACAACACGCGCAGATCAAGAAGAGGCACGTGAAGAAAAATAGCAGAGGTAGTGGTAGTAGGAACGCGTACGCGAAGACGAGTGGACGCAGAAGATTGTTCGAAACAGAGGAGGTGTACGGCAAGAGAGAAGACGAAGTGGAAGAAGCAGAAGCAGAAGAGGAAGAAATTGCCCACGATGATAGTAAACGAACGGGATTTGGAGTAGAAAGATTTGAAGCAGAGAGCGACTCGAAAGAGGAATCCGGAGTGTCGGAAGACGCGTACTTAGAGCTCGGTGAAGATAACTATCCGTCCGAAGTGCTCTCAAAAGAGCAAGGAGAAGATGATGAAGATGATGACGAAGAAAGGGTTGGAAGAAAAAGCGACGCGCCGCGCCGAGCGGGATCGAATTTCGCATCTCGCTTCTTCGGCGGTTTAGGACAGCGATCATCATCACCGGCACCACTCGACGGTGATAGCATCAGTCGAGAAGTCATCGAAGTGGCTTCAAAACGTGCCACCCAGCGAATCATCGAAGACCCGGGATCAGAACCTCCAGCTCCACTCGTTAGCAACGGGGAAGAAGGTGATTTTCATTTGGTAGAAGACGAGGAAGAATCAGAAGGAGAAGAAGTAGTCGAACATCAAGACGGTGAAGAAGAATCTGTGGACGAATCAGCAATCTCGGAGGAGGAAGACGCGGGAGAGGAAAGAAAGTTTGCGAGCACATCCTACGCGAGTGCAGACGCAAGTGCACGCGATGACACCGACGAAGACTTCTCTTATGACGACCCCAAATCGCAACTCGAAGCGGCCGAACGTAAAGCGAACCTTTTGGAAGAGGTTGCCCTCGAAGCAAAAAAACGAGTCGACGAGGTGAAGGAAAAGACCAAACGCCGTGGCGCCGGATTTGCCATACTGTGCATCTGCGACGCGCACACGGCTGATATTTGCGCAGCTTCCGTTGCGAATAAACGAGCGTATGCGAAAATACACGAGTATGATTTGATTTTTGTCACGGAAACTTTAGATACGACTCGACCGATGGCGTGGAGTAAAATCTTAGCCGTACAAAGGTACCTGCCGCGATACAAATGGCTGTTATTTTTGGACATCGACACGCTCATTATGAACCCGGACATACGCTTAGAAGATATCGCGGACGATAATTACGACCAAGTTATCGGTGCCGATCACAATGGCATAAACTCGGGCGTCTGGTTTGTCAAGAACACGCGATGGATGCGATGGTTCCTCACCGAGTTGTGGGCGCAAGAAGATTTAGTCCGAGGAAATTACGTCTTCCATTACGAACAACGCGCTTTCCATCATTTGTTCCAAACTGAAGTCTGGTCAAATAATGTTGGCACGAGTAAAAAACCATACGAGGGCGCCGAGGACGTTCGCAAACGCTCGAAAGTTGTCAACCAGTGCGTCTTCAACAGTTTATTGCCGTGGTACGTCAATGGCGATTTTGTCGTGCATTTTGCCGGCATGAAAGGTGTCGCGCAGTGCTATTTATTCTGGCAATATTACGAGAAGGCGAAAAATGATTTACCACCGGTAGGACCACACGAAATCGTCGGCGCGCGATTGACGGAAGAAATGTTAGAAGGCGGCCCGAGATATGAGTTCAAAAGGTGCTTATCGTTTCCCACGTTGTTTTGGTAAATCTATTGAAAACGTTCTACGGTAGCTTTTACGACATAATTTATTTTCTATTTGTAATTGCAATATCTATGTAAGCGGCGCGCTATAATTTGAATGAACAGAATGAATCTCGTCACCAACGGCGATTGTGTTACTCATGAACCCTTCTTCTTGACCGTTCGGCAAAACGTCGAACGATACGCCGAATGTGTTTGCCGCTTTGCGCATGATAATCTCCCACGTTTTCTCGTCGCGTTTCCCGGTAGTTTGGTCGATGGCGACAGATTCGCAACGGTGGCAAAAACGTCCGTTTCCTAACGTAACCGTGTCACGTATTTTGATGCCTACATTTTCGTTCGAAATGGAAGTCGATATCCAAGTTTTCTCGAGCAAGAAAAGGTCGTTGTCATTGGAAGACGATTTTTTCTTGCTCTTCTTCTTTTCAACGTCCTCGTTCTCCTTTTCACTCACAATAATGTTTGCTCGAAAGCGAGAAATGTCACATCCTAAACTTTTCGCCGATCGTTCCGAGGCGATTAAAATCGGCGAAGTATTCGCAAACGTGCGCTTCGTCTCGTCTTTTAAAAGTGCGAGGCAACATTCAACGTTGAGAACTTTTGAGAACCACTCGTGCGCCGCGGGATCTCGAACCAGTCTCGCCTCTCGCGTGCTACCGCGAATGGAGACGGAAACGTTACCCTCTCGAGACAGATCAAATTCTTTCCCATCTTCGTTCAAATCTATCCGAAGCGTTTCCTTTATACCACTACACGTCAGAACCAAATACGTGAACGCGTAGCCGTTTACATCCTCTAAATCAATCGTCTCCACAGAAGGCGTGATGCGCACCATTTGCGGGTACGATTTTTGCGACAACGGTATCCCTGACTGTTTCTCAATGAGCACGTATTTCCGATCAAAAAGCAAGCCAGATGGGAGCAAGTACCATTTCTCTACACTAAATGGAGCGCATGACTTGATCGGGAACACGTTTATTTTCGAAATTGTAACGAGCGAGGAAGAAGATGATGAAGGCGATGAAGGCGTTTCCGGCGCTTCGTTTGCTCCTCCATCCGTCATTCGCGCGTGACACACAAACTCGCGCTCAATGGTTTCAATAATAGCCTTCGCGTCGCTCACTCGACTGGCATACCCGAACGATGCCCGAACGCACCCTAAAGGTTCCCCATCCGTATCGTCCACACCCATATCATCTCCGCACACTTTGCCTTTCGTTTCGTATAATTTTTTCACCCGATTTTCGATTTTCTTCTTCCGGATGCTTTCGCACGCGCCTGGGTTACAACAACACCCGGTACGAACGACTATATTTTGCGAAGCTAACGCGCGCTCTACTTTTGAGTATCCAACGTGTGTTCCGTCGTCGTTGAGTACGTTGAAAGCTACGGTAGATAAGGATACAATTTTCCGTCCGTCGTACGTCAATTTCTCGTACCGGTCGTCGTAATCGCTTTGATTCTTCAAATGTTCCGCTAAATGACGCCACTGTGATCCGTATATTTCCACGACTGGTTTACCATTCGCGTGTCGCAAGTTCCACAATCTACTCGCTAAGACTTCCCCGACATGACCGGCGTTGATGCGAATCATCTCGGATCCTCCAATCGATTGATACCACTCGAAGCATTTTGGCAACGCGGCTATTTGCTGAAACGGCAACGTACCTCGTTCCAAACCAGACGCGTTTTCCTTGGCGATGAAAAAGTTTGTCTTCGCATCGATCGCTTTCGCCGTTCCGCCTCCGAAATACTTACGGTTCATGTTCTCGTTCCTCTCGATCATTTCCATTGCTCTGTTGGAAACGAGCAAAAATCCAACACCAGTTGGGTACCCGAATATTTTATACGCCGAAGCGACGATAAAGTCGGGCCTCAACTCCTTCTCCATATCTTTCAACATCACTGGACGCATTGCCGCGGATTTAGACGCGTCTAATAACGTAAAGCATTCCGATCCTTCTCGACAAATCTCTTCCATTTTCCTCTTCACGCATGCCTCGCGAACGCCTTGCCCGTGGAAATTCGACTCGTCCGCGTACGCCAACAAATGTTTTCTACCGCGGGGGTTACTTTTGTTGCCCTTGAACCATTTCTTCTTCGTCTTTATTTTCGCGCCGCAATCGTTCACCTTCACCGACGTCCACTCCTCCTCTTCGTTCTCGACCAGCACGAACACGTCCCCGCCTCTGCTCCAAACTAAATTCCTCAACCCGACCACGCTCGTGTGATTATCCATCGCGTAACTCAACGCGTCTCGCTTCCCGACTGAAAAGAACGCGTCCCCGACTAACTGCACAGCATTCGTCGCCCCTCCGTTCACAAACACGCAGTGATATTCCCCAAACTCCGGCGCGTTGAAATGTTTCAGAACTAAACTTCTGCTTTCATGAATCGCTTTTTCTGCGATCGAGGCGGATGCGTTTTTGCTGTGCGGATTGCCCAAAACCATCGACTCTGTGTGTTCTCGAGTGCAGTTTTGAATCAATCGAGAACTGACCGGAGGACACCCGTTGTAATCGCAATACATCATCCTCTTCGTCCCCGAGTTTGTCGACGAGAGAGACGAAAACTCTTCCCCGACGAGTTTTTCAGAGCACGCCGCCGCGATGACGCCGTCCTCCTCGGTTTCCGACGTCGACTTCTTTCCCGACGACGTCAACGCGTTGTTGAACCACCGCAGGTGTCGTTGTTTTCGAGCGGCGGCACTCTTTGAGGAAGACACGCACGCGCTGAAGAAGATAGGTAAAGAAGGCATCGCCTTCGTCGCTTCTTCTTTATCATCGCGCGCTTCATTCCCTGTTGTTGCATCCACCATCGTGCGAATTTGCGCGTTCACTCTAAAGCGCAAAGCGTCTGATGATCCATTTCATTTCCCCGAAACAGTTACACAATGTGAAGCCAAACGTCATTACATCCCGGACGAATATCGCGCGAAAACGCGAGAGACACTCGTAATAATGCTCTCGCATCGCGCGATGCGCAACGCGATGGTACTTTCGAGCGCGAAACGCGCTTTCTTTTTTTCGAGCGAGAGAGAACTCTTTAGTATGAGCACGCGAACGGGGAGGCAAAGAGATTTCGTGTCCTCCTCGGCGTCCTCGTTTCCCCACGAACGAGCGGGGGCAAAGTTTGCATGTTGGTCCTGTTTCACCGAACAACACTCCCAGGGGGGCAAAGAAGAAGACGACGGGGAAGAAGAGATATCGTTCTTTTGCAAAAAATGCGCCGCGATTAAGCACCCAAACGCGTTTCACGAAGTCTCCCACTACAGACTCTTAAGCGTCCCGGAACGGTTTTCAGTCGATGTGAAACGAGTGGAACTTTCGATGAAAAATTTACAAAAAAGACTCCACCCGGATAAGTTTTCGAGCGCGGGAGGACAGATGAAGCGAGAGAAAGAGTACTCGGAAGAGATCAGCGCGAGAGTGAACGAAGCGTACGGGAAGTTACGGGATCCACTTTTACGGGCGAAGTATTTGTTCGGTTTGAAAACGGGAGCGGCGTACGACGGCGCGGAGGAGACGGAGACGAACGGAGACGAAGCGAGAGAAGAGGTGCCGCCAGAGTTACTTTTTTTGGTCATGGAAGTTCGAGAGGCGATTGAGGAAGCGGACGAGGACGGGGAGGAGTTGATAAAGTTGAAAGAAGAGAACGAGGAGAGGATGGAAGAGGCGGAAAGGCGAGTGGGAGAGGCGTTGGACGATGAAGTGGAATTCGACGCGGAGAAAGCGAGGAAGGCGATTGTTGAGTTGACATATTTTGAGAAGATCCGGAAAGAGATCATAGAGAGATTGTGATGGAGATAGTTTACATACGTGTAGAATTATATAGATTTACATAGTACCTAGTAGGTACCGCTGGAATAGTGCTTTTATCATTTATTCACCACGCGCTCGGCCAACGCGACGACGTCTTTCTTATCTGCTTTCAAATCCAATTTCAATCGAGTTCTCTCTTCGACTCTTCGAATTTGATTTTCTACTCCCGCAATCGCGGCGTTCATCTCCGTCCTTTTAGGGTACTCGTGCAGAAGTATAGCTTCTAATCTATTTTCACCATCGTCGTTGTTGGTGAAGGTAGAGCGCGAGGAGACTTCATTTTCCGTAGTCGTTTGCGTCGTCGTCGAGATGCGTTGGTTGGCGAGTTTCCTCAACTGCGCTCGATGGGCGGCTTCTAAAGCTTCGCACCTCCTGTCGATGATCTCCTTTGCAGATTCCGTGACTTGTCGCAATCGAGTTTTATTCACCTCTTTATCGGTTTCTAAGTCTAAAACTCTTTCGGAAATGTCGTTGACGAGATGTTCCACCGCCTCTCTCGTCGGGCGTTCTCGCATGGCAAATTGCACGCCATCGTGTAACGATTTCAAAACCTGCGAGTGTTCCGTCTGTCTCGACGCGATCTCGTTCGCGAGTTTCTCGACTTCGCTTCTCTTTTCGAAGGTTTTTGCGAGCGCTTCTAGGCGTCTGATTTTGGCAAATACGGAAGCGCTGTCGCCTTCGCCGTGCTCCGTCGTCGGCACCAACGTCGACGACGAGGACATTTCCATGCTCCCACCACCACCTAAATACATTTCCATCGCCGAGGTGCTAGAATCTAAAAACATCGTTCGCGTCATCGCTTTAATCGTTTGCGCGTCTTTACCGGCCATCTTTCCATTTTCCAACCCAAACAACGCCTCGCAAATGCCTTCGATTTTCTCCACGTTTTCCAATCGAAGCGGTTCGATTTCCATTTGCGCGAAGGATTGCGCGCGTTCCGTGGCGGCAACAATCTCCTCTTTCACGCGTTTTTCTAACCGTTCGAGCTCTTTGCACACTTCCTCGTCTCTGCGCAAGCGTTCGGCGACGTCCCCACGGACGTCGTTAAAATCTAACGTTAACCTTTCCAGCTCTCTGTTGACGTGTTCAAGCGTCCCGAACGAAACGCGTCCGTTCTTTTCGCACTCTAAAACTCTCGCTTCCAAGCCGTCGCACCGTTTTTTGAACGCGACAACATCCGCTGCGTCGATGTTCCCAACCGATTGTTTCAATTCGTCTATGGTTCGTCTAAAAGCGCGCATTCGTTCTTCGCTTTCGTCGTGCATGCGTTTCGAGCAACTCGCCTCCCGTTGGCGCAACGCGTCCAACGCTTCGTCCACCGCGCGCAAAATAGTATCCTTTTGCGTCGAGATGTCTTCCTGTGCCGCTTCCGCTCTCGCAATGGCAATATCTACGGACCTGAACCCATCGTCTACTTTTCTTTGAAACTGTTGTTCCGCATCTCTGGCTACTTTTGAAACGTCCGAACACATCTCCGCGCACCGTCTCGCGTCCGCTGCGGCGTCGCTGGCTTTCATTTTGATCGCCGAAACGACCGTTTCGGACAACTCACTCGCGCGTTCTTGAACAAACTTTGCGATGACCACGTCGCAGACTTGACCGCACTCATCGACGACTTGACCTTTTACCGCTTCTGCGACGTCCTCCACCTCTTTCCTCGCGCTCTTCGCCGCGCGTTCAAATCGATCGCACTCGTCTCGAAATCTCAACTCCATCTCCTCCTCCAACGTCCTCAGCGTCTCCTTTTCATTTTCCACCGCCTCGTGCATTTCTCTCGTGCTCGCGTCCGCCACGTTCGCGCACGTTCGCGCAACTCTCTCCACGTGCGAACACGACTCCATCAATTTCCCTCTCGCTTTCTCTGCAAACATCTCCATCGCGTCTCGGTTTCGATCGCTTTCCGCCTTGGCTTCTCGGACTCGATCTTTGATCAACCCTTCCGCCTCGTCGCACGCTTGTAAACCAACTTTCAACGCCTGCATTTTTCTATCCACCTCGCGATTGAATTGTCCCACAATCTCCGCGAAGCTTTGCGTTTTCGTTCTCTCCACGTCCGCTTTCCGTGCCTCTTCCTCGGCTTTGCTCGCCGCCTTTCGACTCGCTTGAGCAAACTTCTCGCACTCTCTTCTCTCGCTTTCCACGCGAGTCATCTGCGCTGTCAAAACGTTCACGTCGTTCCGAATTTCATTCACATCGAAACCTCTCTCCATCATTTTCACGCATCTCTTTGCCTCGTCTTTCGCGACTCGCGACACGGCGACCGCGTCATCAACAGAACTCGCCACCGCGTTCAACGCTATTTCGTTCGCCTTGACGATAGCTTCCATCTGCGCCGACTTCGCCACGGTCGCTTTCATTTGGCTCGTTTCCGTCGTGACATTCAAAACGTGCTTCTCCAAACCACTCACGATTGTTTCGCACTCGTTTCGAAACGTCGCGTGTTCCTTCTCTAAACTCGACAGTCGTTCCATCAATCGCGCGTTTTCCTCTCGCTCGCACTCTACACCGTTGAGCAAGATTTGGCATCGTTTTTCCACGTCCCCTAATCGTTTTTCCGTCGCCTCTAACCTCGAGTCTCTGATTTCGTTCGCCGTATTTTCTCGTTCAGAGATGAGACCGAGGCGTAAAAACGCGCGTCTCACCGCCGAAGGGACCGAGGACCATTCTTTGGTGCCTTTTTCCACGTCCTCTTTTATCACGTTCGCGTTTCGGCTGAAGAAGCGAATTTTGTTGGTGTCGTTATTTTCTTTGATGATGTTGGTTTTGTTCGTCACTTTGCGCTTCTCAAAAGACGAGGAGGACATTTTAGGACACAACGCGTCCCCTCCTCGTCAGAGCTAAGACGTCGTAAAGCGCGCAGCGGCCGAGAGAGTGAGCTCCTCTAGTCCTTCTCCGCGCAAAGTGTTTGAGTCGCGCTTCTATCTCTCTCTCGGATTTTGAAAATTTTTCTCTTACCTTTTTTACGTCCCCTTCATTTAGGGTTTTAGTACTTTTTCTTAAACCCTAAACGCTTTTTGTGTTAAAACCGGTTAAGGGAAAAGCGCTACGCACTACTTTCCCGAGACCAAATGTTGCGCGTGTCGTCGTTCGGTGGAGGAGCACAGTTCGCGGCGCCTTCGTCCTCGGTTTCGACGAGAACGAGGAGGACTTTGAAAACGACGACGACGACGACGACTCAAAGTTCTTCTTCTTCTTCTTCTTTCTCGAAGCAGCAGCAGGAGCGAAGAAGGCGTAATAAAAAATCATCGTCTGAAATTTCTTCCGTCTTGCGTTTATCCAAAACCGAAGGGAAAAGCGTCTTAAAATTGAAAAGGCGTTCTTTTGTCGTCATGGCGAGTTCGGAGGAGGACGTCGTTTCTTCGAGCGAGGAGGAAAAAGAACTCATCAGGAAGCGTTTATCTATCGCGACAAAACTGGTGCACCCGAAAACGTCCGTCGAGGACCCGTATTCCGCGTCGGCGCCACCGCTGTACCAAACCGCCACGTTCGCGCAACCGAACGCGACAGAAAACGGGAGGTACGATTACACGAGAAGTGGGAACCCGACGAGAGACCAGTTGGAGGAGCAATTCGCGGACATTGAAGGCGCGACGAGAGCGTTCGCGTTCAGCTCGGGGATGAGCGCGTTAGCGACGGTGACGAGATTGGTGAAGAATGGCGAGCGCATCGTCACCGGCGACGATATTTACGGCGGGACGAGTCGGTTGTTAGCGCAAGTCGTTCCGGAAGTTGGGATTGAAGTCGTGAACGTGGACTGCACGGATTTGAAAGCAGTGGAAGAAGCCATAAACGGTGGACCGACGACGATGGTTATGCTCGAGTCGCCGACCAATCCGAGATTGCAATGCATCGACGTGCGCAAAATTTGCGAGATGGCCAAGAAGAAAGGCGCTTTGGTGTGCGTGGATAACTCCATCATGACCGCGACGTTTCAAAACCCGTTAGAGTTAGGAGCAGATATTAGCATGGTTTCCGCGACAAAGTTCATCGCCGGGCATTCGGATGTTACCGGAGGTTTACTCGCAGTCAAAGGTGAAGAGTTGGCAAAACGCGTGTACTTTTTCCAAAACGCCTGCGGCACGCTTTTAGGCCCGTTCGATTGTTGGTTAGCTTTGAGAGGCATCAAAACCATGGACTTGCGAATGAAAAGACAGCAAGAAAACGCGATGAAATTAGCCGAATGGATCGACAATCACCCGAAGGTCCAAAAAGTAAACTACCCGGGATTAAAATCCAACCCGTTCCACGACGTGCACTTCTCCCAAGCCACCGGCGCGGGAAGCATTCTCTCCTTCACCACGGGAGACGTCAACTTTTCCAAAACTATAGTCGAAGAAACGAAACTGTTTAAAATTACCGTCTCTTTCGGTGGCGTGACGAGTTTAATTTCCTTGCCGTGTTTCATGTCGCACGCGAGTATTCCAGCAGAAGTCAGAGCCGCTCGAGGCTTGCCGGACGATTTGGTTCGCATCAGTTGCGGCATCGAAGACGCCGAGGATTTGTTAAACGACTTGAAAAGAGCGTTCGAGAAAGCCGAAAAGAATAAAGCCACGTGATAATAACTAAACTACATCAGGCACAAAAGAATGCGCAAATGATACTAAACGCGTAAAAATGTGTGCGTATAGAAGACCAAACCGTTGAAATTTTACTATTAAAAGTACATGTCATAAAACCACACTTTTGTAACTGTTTCTTTGCTTGGAAAAGAGAAGCACATCCATATGCGCGTCGTCGCTTCCTCTCTCTTCGCTTTTCGGCAGCAAGAGTTGCGGAGAAAACAGCATCATCGTCGTCATCAACAACAACACCACGCGCGCGAGAGGAAGAGGAGACGAAATCGATGCGCCATCGCCAGCACTCTCGCGACAAAAACGACAGAATCACCCCCCTTAGAGTATTACGAACACACGAAAATCCCGAGCACAGAGTTCACGGAAACGTGCCACGGACCGGAGGAGTACACCTCTGTGCTTCTCCACGCGATGCGAATGCAGTGGAAGCACGGGTTTACGCATGTGCCGAGCGGTTTTCGCCGAGTCACGCACGGGTTTGGGGAAATCTTAGCCGGCATGCAACCAGCGGCGGCCGAGAGGTGCGTGGAGCTTTTGTTGAGGAGGGGAGAGGCGGAGGACGACGATCACGATACTAGTAAAACAGAGAACAAAGAAAGCGTTTTGGACCCGTTTTGTGGCGGCGGAACAGTACCGGTCGTGGCGATGACGAACGGTTTAATCGCGTACGGGACGGATGTCAGTCCGTTGGCGCTACACGTTTGCGGCCACCGCGTTTGGGTGCCGGAAAACGTGGACGAGGAAGAGACGTGGTTGAGAGAACGGATGAAGAAGATTGAGGCGATTGTTGCGGATGAAAAAGACGCAGACGAAAACGTCAATCCGCTGGGGAGCTTTGCGAGCATTGCCGTGGCAGTGGAGAAGGCGATTTCACTAGAGAGCGAGGACGACGAGAGTAATAGTAGCAGTAGCGGTAACGAGAGTAATAGCAATAGCATAGACTCGACGACGAGGAAAACGGCGCTTTTCTTCTGTTTAGCCGAAGCAGAACGAAGACATTTCGTGCGACAGAAAAGAAATAAGAGGAAAAAACGGTTCGGGAAGCGACGCGCGACGAGCAATGGTAGCAAAAGCGATCGAGACGACTCGTATTACTCGCCGTTGAGCTTTTACCAAAGGTGCGTCGACGAGTACATATTTCGCGTGAAGGATTTACACGACGCGGTAGGTGGAACAGCAGACGTGGTCATCCGTAAAGGCGACGCCCGGTTTGATGATTTAGTTCCTAAAGATAAAATTGGAACAGTTTCGGGAATACTGACGAGTCCGCCGTACCCGGGAGTGTACGACTACGTCTCGTTCGCGAGAAAACAAAGGTCGAGATTTCGCGTCGGGAGTACTGCCGGTAACGGTAGCGCGATAACGACGACAAGTGAAGAAACTCAATCCAAAAAACCACCGACGTCGTACTACGTCGACGCAAAAGTCCCCGACTCGAACGAATTGGACGAAAACGGCAACCGCGCGCCGTGGAGCGACGATTTCAGCTCCGCCAACGAATTCGGCGCCAAGCGAGAGTTACGGAAAGACCCGTCCGCGTTCAACGACAAATGGACCCGATCCCAAACGCAATGGCTTAAGAACGCCTATAAAACGTTAAAACCGTCCGGTCGAATGCTCGTCATGATTGGCGACGGCGCCAACGTGGACGCTTTAAAAAGCACCGTCGTTTGCGCCGAGCAACTCGGTTTTACGCTTCTCGCCAGTTGTTCGCTCGCTTTGTTACGAACCATGGAAACTACCGGAACCGTCTATAACGGGGCCAGGAAAGAGCACTTGATTTTGTTCGAGAAGAAGCTTTTAAGTAAAAGTGAATAGACTCGACGACGAGAGAGAGATGAGATGTAATAGTCTTCTTCAATACAACAAAGCTCTATCATCTGTATTTTACTTGTATTTATAAGAAGAAAAATACTACACACGCTTTAAGTAAGAGCGCAAAGGCGAATGGTATGGGAATGAAAAAATGCAGAAATTTTTATGTTCAAACCCTAAACGTACCTAGAGAGGGAAAGTCTCTGCATTCGAGACGAGATGTACACGACAGAAAAGAACGCGCTAAGCTGAGAAGAAGAAGAGGAAGAGTTTGTCCCGAAACACGACGTGTTGACATCCAAACAACGCTTCTGCTTGGTTACCTTTTTTGAGCGCTACTACTGGAGAGAGAGTGAGTTACTTTTTATACACACATCATCACACAAAATGGCCGAGCACCAATCGTTGCTGAGGCCGCGTGAAGCGAACGATGATGCATTTTCGTCGCATCGCTTCGCGTTTACGTCGTCTTCTAAGACGTGGACGAAAGTCCTCGCCGGTTCTGGCGTTATGGTCTTGGCCACCACCCTCGCTCTGAGCGGGAACAAAGGCAACTTTAGTTCTACTTCTTTGACGACGACGAGCGGAACTCGATCGCAACTCGGGGAAGGAGAAGCCGCGTCGGTCCAATCGCACGCGTCCAAAACCATCAAACTGCACACGGCGTGCGCGCCATTACACGTTCTCGATTTCCACCCAGACCCGACGTCGTGGAAGAAAAACATGGGCGCGCGAGTGATTGTTCGATCGCAACAAAATCCAGAGTTGGCGTTCGATCGCGGGATTGAGATGACGGCGACGCACTGCGGCGCGTTTGAAGTCGACGCGAACGTGTTAGCGCCCGGGGACGAGTTTACGTTCGCGCTGTACGAAAAGAACGGGCCGAACGGACCGGCGTTTCGAAAAGATGCCGGGTGCATATCGACTGCGAGTAATCCGGATTCGTGCATGCCGGAGAATAACTTGGGGAGAAGCCCGAACAACATGTTTAACATGAACGAGTGCACGGCGTCGACGTTTTCGGATTCGACCAAGACGTTTTACGATCGCGTGTATAAAGAGAGCGACGGGAGGTCGTTCGTTTGGGGGAGTTGCCACTCGGATTGCGCGTTTTCCGTGCAGTCAGAGCTGGCGTTGTGCGAATTGGACGCGCAACAGCAAACGGACGATGGACAGCCGCAGCAAGCCGAAGTCGGCGGCGCCTCGGAGGACGACGACGAACCGTCGGACGGGAGCATGAGCGGTCTTTTGAACACGGCCATGTCCGCGCAAAAAGTGTTCGTTCCGGCGATTACAAACTCGGAACACACGAAAGCGTCAGTTGCATCCGCGCAGGCGTCAAATGAGATGACGCCAGAGGAAATTTTGGCCATGGATAAAGCCGATTTGAAGGGCGCCGCGGACCAGGAGGAAGAAAAAGTTGAAGAAGTCGTTCCGGAACCGGCGGAAAGTACGGCCTCTGAAGCTATTCCGGAAAACGAAACTCCGGCGCAAAAGATTGAAAGATTGCAAAAAGAACTCAAGGCGGCGAGCGAAAAAGCGCAAAGAGACGCCGAAAATGCAGCGGAGGAGGAGAAGGAGGCCAACGATGAAGTTTCGATCCAGGAAGCGCAAGAGGAACAACCGGCGGCTTCGGCGGCGGCGACGACTGATGCCGCAGCGCAAGCGCAAGCTGAGCAAACGCAAGCAGTTGCTACCCCGACCGTGGAGCAGTTGAATGATTTGCAATCGCAATCTCAAGGAACACAACAACCAACGGACTTGGCGGCGCAGATGAGAGCTGACGCCGCCGCGATTGCAACTCCGGAAGCGACGACTGGTTCTGCGGAAGAAGCATCTGCTACCACCACCACTACCACTGCAGGCGGTGGATGGACGAACGATGCCGCCGTAACGCTTCAAGCGGAAAAGGAAGGCCGAACGGACGGACCGTGCAACTACGACGGGTGCCCGCTCGAAGAAATCATCGCCGCGCAACAAGCCGCCATAAGAGAGCAAGAGGAGGCAACGCGCAAAGCTAAAGAAGCGGAGGAGCAAAGCGCCAACGCTGTAAAGCAGGCTAAGATTGATGCCGTGAACGCGAAGATTCAAGAAGAAACAGACCGCAAGGCGGAAATTGCGAGAATCCAAGCAGAAAGTCAAACGCAAATCGATCGCCAAACGCGTCTCGAGAAAGGTGAAATCAGGGCGGCGAAGAACGCGTTGCACCCGACCGGTAAAAAATCCTCACACAAGAGCAAGGCGCGAAAGTTTATCGCTGACGCCGACGGCGAGGAGCACAACGTGGTCGTAGAGTTGGAAGTGCCGCCGCAACAAGACGAGGAAGTTGTTGTTGAAGAATCGGAAGAGCGTGAAAACATCCCGGACCAACCGGAACCGTTGACCGAGGAAGAAGAAGCCTCGGCCAACGCGCAACGCGACGAGATTGATGAGATCTTGGCGCACGCGGACGACGCAAATGTTTTTGAGGAAGAGCAAAAAGAAGCCGCGAAGAAGAAATCTTCTTCCTCCTCTTCTTCGGAGGAAGGCGAAGAGATTGACTTCAAGGCGGCGAAGAAGGAATTGGCCAAGGCGGCAAAGATTGAAGAGCACAAGAGAGCCGTGCAGCGACAGCTCGAAGAAGAAAAGGAAGCTTTCGAAGCCGCTAAAGCTAAAAAGGAGCAAGAAGCTCGGGAAAGGAGAGCTGCCAGAGCAAAGGCGAAGGCTGACGCCATTCGATTCGCGGGTAAAACTCCGGAGGAGATTGAGTTGATGAAACGCATGGACGCTTTGGATGAGATGAGCGCGCAGATTGGCGAAGAGGAAGCCAAGTCTAAACGAAAGGCGGGAAAAGCAAACAAGAACACGGGGGCCATTGGCGTCTCGCCGGAAGAGCAGATCATGTTGGACCAATTGAACGGATCCATGGACGACGAAAGCGCGAAGGAAGCTGCGGATGCCTTGGCGTCCGTTGACTTTGACGACTCCGTCTTTGCCTCCAATGACGACGACGAAGAACAAGAACAAGAACAAGAACAAGAACAAGAACAAGGAGCCGATGAACCCGCCGTCGACGAGTCTGAAAATGCCTCTTCCGACGGTACTCTCGAAGGCTCGCTCGAAAGTTCGTACGAAGTTCCTGCGTCGAACATGGACCCGATGAGCTTGAAGCCGCGCAAGTGGAAGAAAGTTGCAACGACGGTGCCTTTATCCGAAGGCACGGACACGGGCGCCATGAAGGCCAAGTTAGCCAAGCAGAAACACCAAGAAAAGCTCAGAAACAAGGTTGACCCGGAAACTGGTTTAACAAAGGAAGAACAAAAGTTGATCGATTCTTTAAACTTTAATTCCCCGGCGGAGGATGACTCCTTCGCGAACGGTAGTGATGAAGCCGGAGAGGCTGCGCTTGGGGAACGCAAGACTTTTGACGCGCCAATTGAGGAAGAAGAAGTAGCTATGCTCGGTGTGAGCCCGCGAGCTTTGGCGCAGATAAACAGAAATAGAATGTACAACGAAGCAATGGCGAATTTAGGCGAGGCGACGGTCGCGAGCAAGTTTGAAATGGCTGCGCAACAAGCGAGAGCTTTGACCAAACTCGGATCGAGTGAAGACGATGACGCGAAAGCGAGTCTGGAAGAACGAATGCGACAATTAGAATCTGGAGAACTTCCGGAGCAAGCTGTGATGGCTACTGCCGCGGCGACGCCTGAAGTTGCAACGGAAGTAGGAGAGGAGACGTCATCGTCAATTGATCCCATCACCGCGCAGTACATGCCAAAAGGCATCGAAACGAACGGTATGACGAAGGAAGAGATGGAGCTCATCGCGAATATCAACGTTGACGAAAAGGAAGTGAAGCGAAAGAAAGCGGAAGCGAAAGCTGCCGCGATCGCCGCGGCAAAGGCTGAGGCAGAAGCGAAAGCCAACGCGCCAAAACCGTATCACGAGAAAGGCATGATTGTCATCCAAAACGTCAAAGTTCCGCACACGTTTAAGTTGGATCCGTACAAAAACGTCGCGTGTAATCCATCGCCGACGTGTATCGCTGGTGTGCCGATTCCAGGTGTCGGGTGCTGCCCGGAGGAACTCGTCGATAAAGTAGAAGCACCGAAAGTTGGCGATGAGGAGGAGGAGGAAGAAAAAGAAAAAGAAAAAGCTTCCTCCGACGAACCCTCTCGTAAGCACCGCTACGAGCGATACGACGACGACGACGAAGACGGAGACGAGAAAGAGGACAGCTCTGGAGATCATCGATCGTACGATTATCCTTTGGCCTCTAAAAAACGCCCCGCGCAAGATTCATCGGATCTGTACTTTTCGCAAAAAGACGTCGACGAACGCGAGGCGCCGAAAGAAGAAGTCGAGGAAGAATTGGCGACGACGTCGTATGACTTCGTGGCGGAGAAGAAAGATCACAAAAGCAAACATCACGCTGAGGATGTCGTCGATTCTGCCTCTTCTTCGAAAAAATCGTCTTCTTCGAAAAAATCGACGGAGAAGGAGGATATCGAAACGCCTTCCAGTCCTTCTTCCACGAAGGAATACGCAACGGCGATGAGCAAGAAGCAAAAAGCAGTAGCTGCAGCTGAGAAAGCTAAGAAAAGTCGCATTGAAGCCGAAAAAGTCGCCGAGGCTTTGAAGAAAGCGTACGAAGACGCCATGAAAGCGGTCAAGACTTCGGAAAAGAAGGAGGAGAAGAAAGCCGCGCAAGCGTACATCGCGCGGCAAAAAGTGAACCATTTAAACGATGAGTCCCGGTTTGGTGAATCACGCCTCGCCAAGGCCCCGGGTAAACAAGCGCGAAAGGTATGTCAAGCCTCGAAATGGAAAGACCTCGAATGGCCTTTTTTTGTCGGGAACATGACGCACCCTTCGTGTCAGTCGCAAAATGGAGGCGTGAATGATATGGGAACCGAACCGGAGATGTGTGAAGACGATTTAGCTTCGGTGAGATTTGGCGTCTCTCAAGGGAAAGCCGAGTGCATGCTAGCGCACGCGAAAGAGTGCAAAATCCCCATGCACGATTTCAAATCGTTAAATTACGATTGGACGACCTCTCGATGCCAAGGCGTCTGGGCGGCGCCTTTGTGGATGAGTCCGGACACCTGGCAGTGGGGCCCCGGCTCTGGGGAAATCGACGGCTCTGAATTTTGTATGCGCAAAAAAATGCAAATGAACTTCGCCGGCGGAGGCCACGAAGTCGAACTCGATCCGTACAACATCGACGAAGCCTGGGGACACACGACTATTCGTAAAGACGACGCCGGAATCATCACGGTGTCCACTTGCAAAGCGTCCGAGGCGGAAGCCAACGGCGGCGAATGTTTCAAACCGAAATATAAAGACTGCAAAGATTGCGAATTTGGCGAACGCGGGCCGGACAAAGAGTACGCCTGCTGGTGCAACGAAGACCCGAACCAAACGCAATTGAACATTTACGGTTCCGGTGGCTGCGCCGAAGGCGCCAACTGCGAGTGGACTTTACTCTCCGACGTTTGGAACGGCGTCGGCGGCGACCAGAGTTACCACGGGTGCATGGGCGAAGTTCCCACCTTGGGCGTGGACGAAAACGAACCAAACTTTAACTCGCACTGCGAGTTTAGCGTCGAGAACATCCTCGTCAAAGGTCACGGGTTGAACGGTGCCATGCAATGGGGGGAAGGAAGTCCAAACTATTGCCGACATTTGACGGTTCAAAACGTGCGCTCCGCCATCGGCGTCGACATAGCTTAAACGTAACAACAACAGAAGAAGAACAAGACAACAAGACAACAAGAACAAGAACAAAACTGAACACAGAACACATCATATATTATATATTATTATTATTATTATTATTATTACGTCGGGAGAAAGAAGGAATACAGAGAGAAGGATACGAGCGTTATTTATATTTACAACGGAAGAGTTTTAATTTTTACAAGAGCAACTAAGAAAAATATTTAGGGTATCAATGTAAAAATCAACGGCTGCAAAGCGTCCCACACTTGTCCTTACTTTTACCGCAACTTACACCTTACACACACCTACACACATCTAAACACAAACAAAATGGCTTCTAAACCAACTGAAATGTGCGTCATCGAGACGACTGGCGCCCGCGAATACAAGGTACGAATGAATAGTTCTCTTTTTGTGACGATTATGACTTCTGTCTCTCTGTCTCTCGATCTCTTTTTGACACAAAAACGCGAGATGGATAATTATATTCCATCGGGGAAGTCTGGCCGTCGTTTCTCTCGATCATCTTTTTCTCATCATCTTCTCTCTCGATGATGATATTTTTAACCCCCCGCGCGTTTTGAGAAGACACAAAACGCATCATCACGGAAGAATGAAGATGTGTCTCTCTGTCTCTCTGTCTGTCTGTCTCTCTCTCTCGCGCGCGCGCGTCGTGGCAAAGAAGAGCAAACGACACAACAAAAGCCTTCATCGCACAAAAAAAGGGACGGACGACGAAAAAGCGTCTCGTCGGACGTCGTCTCACAGCCGCTCAAAAAAAGCACACATTCGCGCGTCGTGTGCCGCGAAAAGAAGAAGAAGAGGACACACGCGAACGAGTTTTGTCTCTTTTACGCGCAGTTTTACGTATAAAAGAGATTGAACGATGTGATTTTTGGTTTCTTCCTTTCGTGTGTGTCTGTGTCTGTGTGTCGTGAGCGGCAAGAGAGAGAGAGAGAGAGAATCCGATGATGATGTGTAAGCGTCGTCGGTCGCTTTTTCCCTTTTTTGGTGCTTCAGAGCAAAAGAAGGAAAATCGAACTCAAAATCGAACAATCATTGTTTTTTAGTACGCGCCTGTTTACTGACCGCGGATGTTTTTCATTTCTCATCAAAACAACACAGGTTCGCGACATGGCCCAAGCTGATTTCGGTCGCATGGAGATCGAACTCGCCGAGGTTGAAATGCCGGGTCTCATGTCCTGCGTCTCCGAGTTTGGCCCGAGCCAACCGCTCAAAGGCGCGAACATCTCCGGTTCGTTGCACATGACCATTCAAACTGCGGTTCTCATCGAAACGTTGGTGAAGCTCGGTGCCGTCGTCAGATGGTGCTCGTGCAACATCTTCTCTACGCAAGACCACGCCGCGGCGGCGGTTGCGAGAGACTCCGCGGCGGTCTTTGCCTGGAAGGGCGAGACGCTCGAGGAGTACTGGTGGTGCACCGACCAAATGTTGAACTGGGGTTCTGAACCGCTCGACATCATCGTTGATGACGGTGGGGATGCGACTTTGTTGATCCACGAAGGTTACAAGGCCGAAAAGGCGTTTGAAGCCACCGGTGCGATCCCGGATTCGTCCACCACGGACAACGCCGAAATGAAGTGCGTCTTGAACATCATCGCGGCCAACTTGAAGACTAACCCGAAGAGATGGCACAAGATCGTCGAGACGTGCGTTGGTGTTTCCGAGGAAACCACCACTGGCGTCAAGAGGTTATATGAAATGCAAAAGGTGGGCGAATTGTTGTTCCCGGCGATCAACGTCAACGACTCCGTCACCAAGTGCAAATTCGATAACTTGTACGGTTGCAGACACTCTTTGCCGGACGGTATCATGAGAGCCACTGACGTCATGATTGCCGGTAAGACTTGCTGGGTTGCCGGTTACGGTGACGTCGGTAAGGGTTCCGCCGCTTCTTTGAAGGCGGCGGGCGGTCGTGTCATCGTCTCCGAAATCGATCCGATTTGCGCGTTGCAAGCGGCGATGGAGGGCTACCAAGTCGCCCCGCTCGAAGACGTCGTCAGCGAGTGTGACATCTTCATCACCACCACCGGTAACAAGGACATCATCATGGCTTCTCACATGAAGAGCATGAAGAACAACGCCATCGTCGGTAACATTGGTCACTTTGACAACGAAATCGACATGGCTGGTTTGGAAGCTATCACCAAGCGCATGAACATCAAGCCGCAGTGCGACAGATACGAATTTCCGGACGGACACGGCGTTATCGTCTTGGCCGAAGGTCGTTTGCTCAACTTGGGCTGCGCCACTGGTCACCCGTCTTTTGTCATGTCTTGCTCGTTCACCAACCAGTGCATCGCGCAATTGGAATTGTGGAACGAACGCAAATCTGGCAAATACGACAAGAAGGTGTACGTCTTGCCGAAGCACTTGGACGAAAAGGTTGCCCAATTGCACTTGGAAAAGATTGGCGTCAAGTTGACCAAATTGTCCGCGGAACAAGCCGCGTACATTAACGTCCCGGTTGAAGGTCCGTTCAAGCCGGCCGCCTACAGATATTAAACATTTAATCTTTTCAAATATTAAATTTTTAGTATATACAATTGTATTGTACGGCGGGCGCCGTAGTAAGGAAGAACGAAAGTTTCTTCTCGAAACGAACGCGCGAACCGTACGAGAGGGGGGTGTTGTGTTTAGCTTAAACTTTGGAATATATGATCATCATAAAACGTGAATAAATGAATACGAGAAGTAACTTTCTCTCTCTCGCTCTCTCTCGCTCCGCGCAAATAGTATTCTACTCGTATTCGCGTTGGTTGCAAAGCGCAAGCAGTTTTTTCAACTTTATCTCCTCCTCGTTTTACTTTGAAACTCCTCACTTTTAGTAACACACAGTTTGCGCAAACCGCAAACGAACCAAAGAACAACATGTCTCCTGTTCGAATCACGTGCGACGCTTCCTCCCCTGCCGGCCAAACCGTCCAACTTCTCTGTCGTCTTTCGAACGTCGTCCCGACGATTGTGGTTTCCAAAGACCAAAACCAATCGACGCCGCCTCGATATGAAGAGGACACGACGAAAGCATCATCGTCATCCTCGTTCGAAGGGCTCGTCCCGGTGGCGAAAGCCTTGACGCGCAGTCTTACAAACGACGACGACGATTTCGTCTCGTCCTCTTCTTTACTGGGCACCACGGATGCGGAAAAACTCGCCATCGACGATTGGCTCGCGGCAGTGAACACCACCTATTCTGGCACCGAATTCGAGGCGGATTGCGAACACGCGTTGGAATCTCTCAATGAGCACTTGAAGACGAAATCGCACGTCGCGGCGAACGACCGAGTGACTTTAGCCGACATCGTTTTGTTCGGCATGGTGAGAGAGAAAGTGAAACAAACGATGTCCTCTGGGCAGTTGAAACAGAAGAAGAGTTTAGTGCGATGGTGTAAGCGGATGCAAAGCGCGTTGTCGCTGGGCGAAAGCGAAGGAGCGATTGACTTTTCCGCGATGGATGTGAAGTGGACGGCGTTGCCCAGAAGCGAGAGCGGCGGGAAAGCGCACGTGTCTACCTCGGATAAGCCAGACGACGGGGGAGCACAGCATCCGCAAGGCGGGTCGCAACCGTTGGACGATCCGGTGGCGGAGGAGAAGCGATTGAAAGCGATAGCGAAGAAGGAGGCGAAAGCGGCGGAGAAAGCGGCGGCAAAGGCAGCGAGACAAGCGGCGGCGGCGGAAGCAGGAGAAAAAGGAGGAGGCGATGCATCGGCGGCAGAAAAAGAAGTCGACGTTTCCGTCGTTGACATCAGAGTGGGTAAAATTGTCAAGGCGTGGGAACATCCGGAGGCGGATAAATTATGGGCGGAAGAAATCGACGTGGGATTAGAGAAGCCGTTGCAAGTGTGCTCCGGTTTGCGCGAGTTTAAAACTTTAGAAGACATGACCAACGCGGAGGTTTTAGTCATTTGCAACATGAAACCGAACAAGATGCGAGGTTTGAATTCCGAGGCGATGGTGTTGTGCGCATCAAACGAGGCGCACACGAAAGTCGATTTCGTCAAGCCGCCGAGCGGCGCGAAAATCGGCGAACGCGTCACCTTTGAAGGCTTCGAAGGCGAACCAGAGAAGGTGTTGAACCCAAAGAAAAAACAGCTGGATAAGGTGTTGCCAAAATTGAAAACTGACGCGGACGGGGTGGCGTGCTACGACGGGAAGAAGGCGATGACGAGCGCGGGCCCGTGCTCGAGCTCCTTGAAGGACTGTTTCATTAAATGATTTATTTTTGGTTACTACTTTTCGCTATTCTCTATATTTTACGCTTTATCCACTTCCACGTTATCTAGCAACCGAACGCCACCGAAATACGCGCACGCTAACACCACGTATTTCTCCCCTTTGACTAACTTTTCCACCGGCCCTTCCAACGTCTCTCGTTGGCGAATCTCCACGTAATCGACTTTACCTCCGCTCAGTTCTATGCACCTTTTAATAAACCCAACCCATCCCTGCGCCATGTTCGCCCCCATAGCCGGCGTAAACTCGTCCGAGCGTCCGGAAATACCATCCGCGACATCTTTCAACGCCACCGATATCGACTCCGCTTGTTTCCTCGCTTTTTCCGTTAAATACGTATTCCTGGAACTCATCGCCAATCCCGGGCAAGAGTCCGCGTCCGACGCGTCTCCGTTCACCGGTTCGCGCACGATCTCCCCACTCAAAATCTCCACGTCCAAATCGAAATCTCTCACCATCTTCTCGATAACTTTCAACTGCTGATAATCTTTCCTCCCGAACACCGCCGCGTCCGGTTTGACGATGTTCAACAGTTTCAAAACCACCGTCGCCACGCCGCCGAAAAAATGCGGTCGCGTGGTCGCGCACAACCCCTGACCCACGTTCGGGACCGTCACGTGCGCGCACTCCGAAGGGTCCACGCCTTTTCCAAACAGAGATTCCTTCGGCGCGAAGACGCACATGCGCGCGTTTTCTCTTAAATTTTTCATCTTCTCCAAATCTTCCTCTAACGTTCTCGGATACAGGTCAAAGTCTTCGTTCGGTGCGAACTGCATCGGGTTCACGTAGACGCTCACGACGACAAAATCGTATTTGTTCAATGCCAGTTGGATTAAAGACACGTGTCCTTGGTGTAATCCTCCCATGGTTGGTACGAACGCGATCGTTTTCTGTTCTTTGTGTCGCTTTGAATACACTTTCGCTCGAACTTGCGAGACGGTTTCCAAAACGTCCAATGTTGTGTCGTCTTGTTCATCCTCTTCTTTTGATGCGGCGGCGGCCGCTTTGCGACGAGATTTCGGCGAAAGCGGTATGTGCATTATTAGCAGTACTGCTGTTCTTCTATTCGAACGCAACGCGGGGGTGTCAACCCGCTCCGAGAGAAGATGATGCGTCTCAAAGCTGCTTCCGTCAAAGAAAAACAGTTAGTTGTGACGGCGCCGACGAGTGAGGATTTCTCTGAGGGAAAAAACGCCATTTCGATTTTTTTAATACTTTTACGCTCTCCGGCGGCGCGCAAAAGAAGAGGAAGAAGGAAAAGGAGAAGGAAGAGGCGATCAAAGAAGAGACGACGGTCGAGGAAATGGAGCGCGTAAAGCTTGGACCGAGCAAGTTGTGGACCGGGTTGGTGTTGCATCATAAAGATATTTTTGTCTCGCATGTGATTTCGAAATTGAATAGGACAGATCGGTGTTTCTTTGCAGAGGTGAATAGAGAGAGTCGGGGTGTGCTTGAATACGCCGGGGTAGACGTATCGAAATTACGTGTGACTATTGACGAATGTTCATCGATTTCGACGTTGGAATTGGCGTGGAATCGTACGAGATGGGGAGAGAAATTTAAAAGCGGAAGAGTGAGAGATCAAGTCTGGTTTTGCGCAAAAGTTGCTCTAACGAACAAACTCGAGTTTCTCAAGTGGGCGAGAGAAGTGAAACAGTGTGAGTGGGATGAAAGAACGACTAATGAGGCCGCACGTAAAGGTAATCTCGAGATGCTGAAATACTGCATCTCAAATGGTTGCCCGTATGATGAAAAGGAGTCGTGCATTCAAGCTGCTGGAGGAGGACACCTCGACTGTGTTCGATTTCTTTTCGACAAAGTGAAAATTTCACGAGATATGGAAAGATATGCGGCACAACTGGCAGCAGCATATGGTCGCATAAACATCTTGAAATATGTTGTTGAAGAAAGAAAGATATCTGAGGAGGTGAAGGAATCCTGTGTGGCATCTGCTACAAAGTTAGGCCGCCTCGATTGCCTCAAATACTTATTTGGCGAAGAGGCGAGAGCGCCTCTTAACGACTGGCGACACATCGCTTCCGCTCGGTATTACGAACACCCCGACTGCGTAAACTACTTGCTCGAAAAAGGGTGCCCAGAACCAACGGACGAAGAATACGCTCGATTTGTCGAGGCAACAGAAAAAGCAGAAGCACGAGCGCGAGAAAGAGAAGCAGCTTCTTGAGAACAGTAGATGGATCATCGAAAGAGAGAAAGAAAGAGAGAGACACGCGTGTTTTGTATTTTGGACCAAAACGTACGATATTTGCAATTCACACGACAAGAAAGAAAAGAGGAACAATCGTCATTTTTAGGCAGAGAGTACACGCACACGCGCGCACACTTTTCACGCGCACGTAAGAAGAGAAAATGTCCTTTACCGCTGAAAACGCCTTTCACGCGCCTCATTTTTCTTCTTCTTCTCTCCGCCGATGCTGCTCTCCTCCTCGCGCTTTGAAGTCTTCGTCTCGGGGAAATGTGAAACGTCATCACCTTCGTCGTCGTCGCGCGATGTTGACGCGCGCGGAGTATAACGCGTTACCATCATCACCCTCGTCTTCGAGAACAAAAACCGACGACCGAGGACGGAGTTCTTCGTTTACGTCTACTTCCTCGAGGAATTCACCGGAGGAAGTGTTGCGAAGGGCGGAGGAGCTCCAGGCGTTGGTGCGAGATATCGCGCAAGTGGCGTCTTCGACCGGGCCGGCGGGGGTGTCGAGGACGGTACAAGCCGCGCGGGCAATATTTGAGTTAGGGGTGAAAACAATACAGAGCGGTAATTTAGAGCGAATGACGGCACCGTCGGCGTTGAGGCAACTGTTTGAGGCGCTCGGGGCGACGTATATTAAGTTTGGGCAGTTCATCGCGTCGACGCCGAGCGCGTTTCCGAAAGAGTTTGTGGACGAGTTTCAGAAGTGTTTGGACGATACGCCGCCGGTTTCTTTTGGAGAAATTAAGAGGATTTTAGAAGAAGAAGGGTTAGACATCGACAGAGAGTTTTATTCGATCGATCCGAAACCGTTGGCGACGGCGAGCGTGGCGCAAGTCCACGCGGCGGTGTTGAAAGGATCGAATAAAGAGGTGGTGGTGAAAGTTTTGAAACCAGGAGTTGAGGACGTGTTGAAAGCGGATTTGAGCTTCGCGTTAGTCGCGTCGAAAGTGCTGACGTTTTTGAACCCAGAGTTGAATCGAGCGAGTTTAGTGGACATCGTGAGCGACTTGAGATCGAGCATGATGGAAGAGACGGATTTTAGGAAAGAGGCGAAAAACGTGCGAGATTTCACTCGGTTTATTGAATCGTCAAAGTTAGAATCGTTAGCGACGGCACCATTTATATACGAAAAGCTGAGCTCGAAGAAAGTTTTAGTCATGGAACGTTTATACGGGTCGCCGTTGACGAATTTAGAAGACGTGGAGAACGAGTTGAAGAAAAACGGGAGAGTGGCGATGAACCCGTTGAACCCGAGCGTAAAATTAAGCGCTGAGGATGTGTTGGTGAACGCGTTAAATGTTTGGTTTTCATCCGTGCTCGCGTGCGAAACGTTCCACGCGGACGTCCACGCGGGTAATCTCTTAGCGTTGAGCGACGGTCGCGTCGGGTTTATCGATTTCGGCATCGTCGGAAGTCTCTCCGTGGAAACCTACGAATCCGTTCGCGCGTTTTTCGCGGCTACCGCCACGCGCGATTACGATAAAATGGCGTTGTCGTTAATCACCATGGGTGCGGCTGAGAAAGACGTCGACGCGTCGAAATTCGCCAACGACCTCCGGGAAGTTTACAAAGCTTTGGATGAAATCGAACCCACCGTCGTCGTCGACGAACGCTCGCAAACCGCGGCGGTTTCCGTCGACCAACTCGAAGCGCAAAATGTCGCTTTAAAAATAATCCAAGCCGGTGAAGAGAACGGCGTGAAGTTCCCTCGAGCGTTCGGGGCGCTTTTGAAACAAATTTTATACTTTGACAGATACATCACCGCGTTAGCGCCCGACGTTTCGGCCATCGACGACGAGAGATTGGACTTTGTCGACGCCGTGGTCGTCGACGTCGGAGACGTTGGGAAACGCATCCCTTAAATGAATACAACGCCAATACGTATAAATGTGCGTTAGAAAAGCTCTGCCGAACAAAAGCGCGAGTGTCTGTAAATATAAACATGATTAAAACGTATACTCATCAAACGTAAAAATCCCACCTTGTGTTGCTTTTTCCTTCCTCACATTTTCCCGGGAAAAGAGTTCGTTACGTTATACAAAAATTCACGCGCTTCTTGAAGAAGAAGAAGAAGAAAAAGAAAGAAGAAATGAGGACAAAACGCTGACGATGTTAACGACGATGCTAAAACCGTTCTCCTTCGCGAAATCTTTGGTACCATCGCTCGCGTGCTTCGCGTGTGGCGTCTTGCTCGAAATGGGTTTTGGTCTGACGGGGAAACTTCGACGGGGAAACGTGACGAAGAAGAGAAGACTTCTGGCGGTCTCCGGCACCTTGCAAGACGGATTCGCGCTGAGGAAGAACCTAGACGGCGTAAGAGAGGAAGATAAAGCCGTGTTTATTGGGTTCGCGCTCGTTCGAGGCGTGAAGATGTATTTCGACGTGAAACCAGAAGGGTGCCGAGAACACGTCCGGAAAGACTTTGAAGACGAAGACGAAGAAGGACGAAGAAGACAAAGAAGACCGAACATGAATCCAGCGTTAGTGGTGACGAACGATTGGAACGATGCGAACGTGTACCACGTGTTTGCGGTGACGGAAGAGGCGTTGTGCGAAGCGTTGGCGAATGAACCGAGGTATTTAGGCATCGCGCCGGACATAGCGAAGGTGGATTTGTGGGCGAAGGAAACGAGCGAGAGCGTGAGGGTCGCCGCGGGTGTCGGAAGCGTTTCCGGCGGCGGCGGAGGAGGAGTTGGAGGTGAAAATGATGACGATGATACGAGATACGCAACAATGCTCACGGTTGTTGCGTACGGGATTCCGGGCGCGCGCGCGGTGGAAGCCAAAGGGTACGCGAAAGAGGACGGGTGTCGCGTGACCACCTTCGCCGAATGCTCCGCGCGCGCGTTCGGCGACGAGAAACCACCGTTTACCACGCGCGACGCAAACATACGCAAAGCGCAAAAAGGAAACCTCGCATCACAATCTCCCTCATCATCATCTAAAGACGACGACGAAGAAATACACGACGCGATAAATACCACAAAAATCATCCGTTTACGAGAGGATCTCTACGGCGCTCGGTCCTCCTTTTCGCCGCGACTGATCGATCGAACCGCCGCCGAACGCGCCGTAGCGTACGTCCAAAAACAACGCGCAACAATACCCAAAAGCGACGTAAATACTCTCGGAGGATATTCTCCGCCCGATGCGTAACTTCTTCCTAAAAAAGCCATCGGCGTAAATACCGTCTCGTTGTTATTCTAACACACAGTACTGTACTCTTCAAAAGCTCCATTGCCACCACGCTTTCAAAAGTCCGTCCGCGTACTCATACAATTCAAATGGTTTCCCCCGCTGCCACCGGTGGTAGCACTCCCTCCTCCTCTTCCTCCTTTTCTGTCCAAATACCTAGGATCGTCTTCCGTTACCTCGTCGTCGCGCTCGCTTTAAACGTCTACATGGCTCCCGGGGAGACGGTCGCGGACAAGCTCGAAAATGCCTTCGCGAACATGTTCGGGTCCATGGTGCGACCGTTGAGTTCGTGGACGAAAGCGAAAGAGTTTTACACCGTTTTAGAAACGACCGGTGCGGTGGCGGTCTTGAAAGTCGCCTTGTTGTGCAAAGCGATCGCGTATACGCTGAGACGGAAGAACAGCAGAGCAACGGAAGCACAAGCGCAAGAAGGAAAGAAAAAAGAGTAAAAGAAGAGGAGTTTTAGGTGCACGTGTGTTGTGTATTTGATGTAAGAATTACATTCGTGTTAAGTTAATCTGGACAGTATCATCATTTTCATTTTTCTTTTTTAAGCGCCCGTCGTGCATGTACAGTTCGGTGAGCGAACGCTCGTTGGAAACGCGCGTTCCTCGTCGACGGCGCGTAGTATAAATATAAATATTTATTTCGTTTTCATCACGTGTCTAACTTCGGTTGAGTAAACATGATGTTTTAAGACAAATCCGTATCGGAATCGTACGGGTCGGCCTTCATATCTCTCATGTCAATCGGCATCTTCACGTGAGAGCCCTTCTTTTGGAACGGAATGTGCACCGCGAAGTACACCCCAACCATGGCCCACGAGATGGCCCATCTCCAGCCTTGGTTCAAGTCGCTGCTCGAGTCGTAGATGCCCAACTTCTCGTGTCTCGGTCCTCTAACGCCTGTACTCGGATCGATGATATCGTTGTGACTCGCGAAGAAACCAAACAAGGAAAGGAAGCACATGAAGAAGGAAACGACGACGCACTTGTGGAAAGATCTATCGATGGCGAAGCACGCGATGCAGCAAAGGAAGATACCGCACATCGTACCGCCAGCCGCGGACATCATTTGAATGCCCATATCGTACGAGTGGTTTCCTTGTGATTCCAAAGACATTTTGTTCGCGATAAACGGCATAACGCCCAATAATAAAGCCGGGTAGTGTCTCGCTGGAGTAGCCTCAAACGCTTGTCGACCGAGCAAGAGACCGACGAAGATAAGAATAGCCCCGTTCGCACAAAGCGGGATCACGTTGTACAAACTCGCAAAGATACCACTAGAGAACAAGATAAAGTAAACAACCCCGTTCAAAAGCGAGTAACCGATTTTAGCACCAAGCGCTTTGTGAATCGGGTGACCGATGTACATGGTCGTACCGTAGATACTGCCCGCGAGGGCACCAATCATCGTTCCGAGACCGTCAAAAATCAAACATTCTGCCATAGGATACGAATCACCAGCCATCTCGGCGGATTCGACATCTGCCATCGAGCCTAAAAAGCCAATCGCGCCATAGAGTAAAGATTGAGCAACGAGATCCTTGACATCAGAGTGGGTGAAGCCTTTTAAACCTTTGCCAAAGCCGCCGAAGATGTCGCCCTTACCGGCGTACTGTTTCCACGCAGCTTTAGCTAACGCTTTGTCCGTACCTTGGCACGTCTTGCGGGCTAACCCAGTTGCAGCATCTACTCCGTTGTATTGCGCTGCAACCGAGGTCGTGTGCGATCCAAAGCCGTACACAATGTCGTCCGTGGACTGTTCGCATGCGCCCATCCAGCCAAACGCCGAGGAGCTCAAAATCGCCAACAAAGCGATGGGAAACGTGACGGATTTGTAGATTGGGTACCTCACGTTCCCAAAGAAACCCGTCAAGACAATCATGAATGGAAGCCAGCACATCATCGGGTGTTCAAAGATATCGACGACGTACACGTAGCCCAACCACATGAAACCAACGCCAAATAACGGGATGAAGACGGCGGCGGTTGGAAACAACCACCTGACCAAGTCGCCTAAGAAGAAGCCGCTGACTTCGAACAAACCGACGATAAAGTTGGCCGTCACGGAAACTTCCCAAGCATATTCGGCTGCTTTTCTCGCCGCAGATTGAATTTCCGCGTCCGTTGCCGTACATCGATCTGCGGGGGCGTACGCTACACATGGAGCGAACATATCGTGACCCCTTTCCAGAGCCGGCAAAGTGATGGCGTATAACATGATGTAGATAACCGTCGTGTTCATACCGTACGGTTGCGCGGTTACATCCGTTCGATTTTCCTTCGTCGCCAGACGAGTCGCCAACCACGCGTAATACACGTTGCCAAACAGTAAGCACAAACCACACGCCGGAATGTTCCATTCGTAGTAAATTTTCTCCCACTGTTGCGCGCACGCCAACGCGTACCCCTCCGGGCCCCAACTTCTCCACGGCGCCGCGAGAATCCCGTACCCGATGTGCCCGATCGCCGAGCCGGTCACCCCGAGCATGGTCGCCAAGTTATCGAAGAACAGTTCCCCGAACGCTTCGATGTCGCCCGCTCCGGTGAAAAATTCAACCTTCGTGTTCCTGTCGTTTAAAGGAGAGTTTTTGGTGGTTAGCGCTCTCTTTTACATTTTTTTCTCGTTCTTTGTAAAAGAGGTAAAACACGAGGCTGGGGCAAAATTCGGTTAAAATGTCGATCAGACTTTCATCTCTCTGTCTCGACCACTCTCGATCGCTCCGCATGAAAAGATCGAATCGTTGCGTTCGAATGCGTTTCCTTGACAGATTGCGTGCACTTTCGCGCGAATAAAAGAAACAGAAGGGCGAGACAGAGACGCGAAAGAAAACAATAAAATATCTCTCATCCCCCCGAATTCAAACGATTCTTTTCCGCAATTTTCAACAATTCAAATTAAAGTAGTACCATTTATAACTCGTCCCGTTTTGCCAGCCGAAAACTTTCAAACGTTCCTTGTACTCCGCCCACGTCTGCGGGGCACTGGACGTGCCCTTCGAGAGGGTGGATTTTGATTTTTCCAGAACCGGCTCCGACATGATATGTATAAATATAAAGTCTTCGACGTGTTCGAAAATTTGTGAGGAGGGTAGTAACGCTGTTGTTGATTTATCTGAGTCGAAAAACAGCGTTAAAATCATAATGTACGTAAGTGTGGTAATATTTCAATGGTAGCGTTACAGCGTGTTTTTCTGTCTCTTTTTGTCTCTCTCTTTTTCTTTATTCTAGTTATTTATGTTTGCATGCATCGTATCGTATACTCGTACTAAGTAGATCTTTCGATCTACTTTACTTTTCGTCTACGCGTTGTAAACGTTTTCCAACTTTGAAAAACTCTTTTTCTTTGCACTCCAGACAGAAGTACATTTCTTCGTTCTCTTTCATCGCCGTGGATACAACGGGGGTGAACATGCGCTCCAATTTGCGGCGAAATTGCTCCTCAGTTCTTGTAATACCAGCCAATTCACATCGCAGTATCAGTTCGTTCTTCATGTCGGATAAAGTGAACCATTTGGGTGATACGTGACAGTCGCATCCGGAATTCGCGCAACTGCTATGGTTCATCGACTGGTGCGCTTGCATCATCCGAAGTATGCGTTCTTTTTCCACCCGCTTCCTTAACTTCCCGTAAACGTTCTTGTATTTGCCAAAAGGAACGTCCCTCTTGAGCGCCTTCGATTCCACCATGTGTCCGGTCTCTTTCTTGTGCTTACGAATTTCGTTGTCGTACTCGTTAAAAGGAACGTCCCTCTTGAGCGCGTTCGATTCCACCATGTGTCCGGTCTCTTTCCAGTGTTTTCCCAGTTCGTTCTTGTATTTGCCAAAAGGAACGTCCCTCCCCCCGAGCGCCTTCGAATTCACCACGTGTTCGTTCTCTATCCAGTGCTTACGAATTTCGTTGTCGTACTCGTTAATAGGAACGTGCCTCCCGAGCACCCTCGAGAACATCACGTGATTCGTCTCTTTCTTGTGCTTAAGCTTTTCTCTCTCTCTTTCTCGCCTTTCGGACTGGGTCAAGATTCGTTGCTTCCCCTCGTATTTTTTCCCGTCATGCGCATCGAACTCTCCGTTCTTCCACGCCTTAAGCTCCCTCCCATGACACCGTCCGCAAAGCTTTGAACCTTCAACCCTTTTTGAATTCAGAATTCGTTGTCCAAGGTTCAAACTGTCGCCGCAATCATTGCACGACTCGAACGACTCGTCCGGATCTGGCTTGGCGTTCATAAACGCGTGCCCGACGCATGGTGGGGACGCGTTTGATTCAGCAAACCCGTCGTTTCGTTCCTTTTTCTTAATTAAGTTAGTCATGTCTCTCTCTCCCGTTCCTCCTCCGCGAACTTCCCGTCCAAACGCACAACACGTCGAGATTGATCGGATTCGTTGTTATAAGAAAATGTGAGGATGGAGGAAAAGGTTGCCTTCGTTGGCTAAACTGTGCACCCTAAACCCTAAATTGAAAACAGGGTTGTACACCCTAAACATAGGGTTTGGGACACCCTAAAAAGTTCCGGATTTGTGTGAGTATTTAGGGATTTTCCCATGTGGGGAGAGAAACGAATCTTTTAGACGAGACACTTCTTGACTTTAACTTCACTTTTTTATTTATATTCTACACGTTTATTGAGCAAACAGTATTCATATTTCTTCCCCAAACGAGCCAAAAGCACACAGCACCTTTTTCGGTTCGTAAACAAAACTCGATATCACATAATTTGTGTTCCTACTTTCAAACTTTGGCGAAGAAGTGTGTATTACCATATGTGTCTGTACCAGTATGTATGTTTCTTTTAAAAGTAGTATCAAAAAACCAAGCTCTCCTCGGTGGGGACAAGTCAAACACTCCTACTATTCTCGCACATCAAACAAAGAAAGAGTCCTGAGAGTCATTCCCAACGCTCTCGTCGACGAGATTCTCGAAAAGAATCTCGTCGAGAATTTGCTCTTGCTCTTGCTCCTGCGCCACCCGATCCTCTTCGGCTGTCAACTCCTCATCCGATGGCGCGATTACCAGATTAACGTTGAAAGTATTCACGCTCGGATGTAAAGACGGTTCCTGCCACGGAGCAAGCGATCCAAATGCAACGTGAAATGGATTGGAATGTTTTGGCCACGGTGGCCAGCCCAATAACCTAAGAATGACGTTCGCGATATCGAGCGCTCGGGTGGACAACAAAGATCTAGACCTCTGTCCCCTTAAGATTGCGGATGGTTGGCAGACGGCAACAAACCAGTAAAATACCTTCTTGTACTTCCCATCTTTACCTTCGATATTGCGAACGACAACGTAAATCCCTTCCTTCTCGTGCGCTTCGTGCAAATCTCCTTTTGGCGTTCGAGTCGCGAGTTTGTACACCTCGTTGTTCCTGTTATGACACGCTTTTATAAACGGGTCTACGAGTGAGTGGCCGAAAAGGCAGTTCATATCGGTGATGTGCTCGTGCTCCATGTTGAGATAATACTCGAACACTTTCGTCGCCATCTCTTCGTAGTGCGTCGGATGAACGCAGTCTTGCTCTTCACTTTTCCCTTCATTGTCCGCGTACGCCGCCACGTCAACTTGTCGAGTAAGAACCTTATCACCCCAGAGCTGTGCGAATCCATCCCCAATCTTTCGAGTATCGCAGTGTTCTAAATACAACTTGCTGTTCTTTAAAAAACGCACCCCGAAAAGATTTGAGCTGAAACCTTCCAGCCAAGCCGCCCAATTTCTGCCATCTCTAAACTGCTCGGATTCGGCAGCGAGCGCATCTGTTTCTCGAGCGTACGTGTGAAAATGCGTCACGTGCGCTTCTTCGCAGAACCCGACCAAGCTACCGAGGAACAAGAGAAAAGAAGTTTTCTCAAACAGCGCGAAAAGAGACTTCACAATTCTTGTGATGATTGCGATGCCCGATGCCTTGCAATCTGTCACTGATCGAAAATGTCTCAAGTTGTCCACTGCTGCTTCTTTGTCCAACCCGCCGAGTGTACTTCCTTCATCGAGCAAGGGTCGACCATTCACATCACATTTTTGAAAAGTTAAGTTCGAAGGGTCGAGTTCCCCGAAAGGGAGCGTCTTGTGAGTATCTCTAAAGAAATCATTTCGAAAACCCCAAAAATCAAACTTTCTCCTGTTTTGCAAAAATGTGAGAAAAAAAGAGAGAAGAAGAATCATGAATTCTCGTCGTAGAAATAAGAAAAATACGAGGCTCGTAATCGAATCAAAAAGAAAGCGCAAAGAAAAAGACCACTCACTGAGATACACGTTGCGAGAGAGGAGTTTCCATGGAGACGGTCTCGAGAGCCGATGTAAACGCGACGCGGATGTTTTAAAGCTTTTTCGATCGGGTTCTTACGCGCCAAACGAAGAAGGACTCGCAAGTGTGTTTTGAAGAAAAGAAGAGAAAGAGGGCGGTTTTATAACATGGTTTAACACCCTAAATATTAAGAAGAAAAAAAAGATCGAAGAAAAAACGCACATAACAGAAGCAAAGAAAGGACAAAAGAGAGGAAGGAAAAGAAGCGTCAAAAGAAGAGCAAAACATCTATCGCATCATCATGGCTTTGATTGTCGGCGAC